>OLRA01000027.1_pt1 | contig 181567 bp, 156 predicted proteins | sample 1673011 | NCBI WGS metagenome assembly OLRA01 (sample SAMEA3136746, study PRJEB25190) | human gut metagenome | reverse complement strand
GTAGAGCACTTGACTTTTAATCAAGTTGTCCGGGGTTCGAATCCCCGATGTCTCACGATTTGAAAACGCGGAAGTGTTGATTTTTCAGCACTTCCGTTCTTTTTTATGCTTTTTCGATTGGGTTGGGTGTGGGTTGGAGAGTATCGTTTTTTTTCATGTCCACATTGTGTCCGCAGGATCATGTATCTTATGGATGGCAAGTTAGTGTAATGATAATGTATGTCAAGGGAGGCAAAAATGAACCAGTTTTCATCAGATAAACCACAAGTATTTATTCCGCCTGCGTTTGAAGATTTTCGGGGATATCTGTCTGTTCCATATGACAGGGATGTTCCATTTCAGGTCTGTCAGATCAACCAGGGATACAGCAGAGAGGCATTTACGCTGCGGGGACTGCATTTTCAGATGGGGGAGCATGCACAGGCAAAAATGGTTTCCTGCCTGCATGGTTCGATTTTTAATGTTGCCGTGGATTTAAGACCGGGAAAATGTTTTGGGTATTCATACAGTGAAGTTTTATCTTTTGAAAACCGGAAAATGATGTATATTCCAAAGGGGTTTGCCCACGGGTATCTGACATTGGAGGATGATACACTGATGCAGTGGTGTGTGGATCAGGATTTTTGCGGGGAGACAGCACAGGCCGTGCGGTATGATGACCCGGATCTCGTCTGGAAAGGCGAAGCATGGCCAAAGGGAGAATATATCATTTCAGAAAAAGATAAAAATGCCATGTGGCTGGGAGAGCTGCTTTTAGACAGATAAGTATATTTAGAAAAAAGTAGATTTTTGCTGTATAGGAATTGATATTTAGACAGATAAAAGAAAAATACCCCGGGCAGATGCCCGGGGCATATATTTCTGGCAGTCAGTCTGCCGGAAAAGTGCACAAGCTATTATTAACAACCGAGGTTAAAATATTTGCAGATAGCATTAAATAACTCGGAACAGCTATTGAAATTAAAACACATAGTTTCGTCCTCCTTATTTTTATTTTGATTGCGATGATCCTGCAATCTTTTGTGTGTATCGGCCGATCACATAAAAGATTGTAACAATTATGTAACATTTTCGCAATAGGAGCATTATGGCAGGAATGGAAGGGATTAGGATGTGAGTTAGTTGGAAAAAAAATAAAAGTATCAACCAAATATCTGTGATAAAAGGCTTGTGGTATGACCAGATTTTTGCTAATATGGTCAAAGATAAATGAAAGGTGGTATTTTGGTATGCATATGGCAGATGCGTTGGTTGCACCGGCAGTTGCAACAACAATGTATCTTTGTTCAGCGGCGGCTGGCGGATATTCAGTAAGACAGGTAAGGGCATTAAATGAACCTAAAAAGGTTCCGGTTATGGGGGTGATGGGAGCGTTTGTTTTTGCAACTCAGATGATCAATTTTACGATTCCGGGAACAGGGTCATCCGGACATCTGTGTGGTGGTATGCTTCTCTCCGCACTGCTTGGACCGTATGCGGGATTTCTTACGATGATCGGAGTCCTTTTGATACAGTGTCTGCTGTTTGCAGACGGAGGGCTTTTAGCGCTTGGCTGTAATATATGGAATATGGCATTTTATGGGTGCTTTATCGGGGCCCTGCTGATCTGGAAACCGATGATGCGCCGTGGGGCATCCAAAAAGAAAATCGTTGCAGCATCTGTACTTGGCTGTGTCCTGACGCTGCAGCTTGGAGCATTTTCCGTTACATTAGAGACGTTAGCTTCCGGTATCACGGAGCTTCCATTTCAGACATTTGTTGCAGTGATGCAGCCGATCCATCTGGCAATCGGTCTGGTAGAAGGACTGATCACGGCAGCAGTGCTTTGCTTTGTCTATGAGGCAAGACCGGAGCTGCTTTGGGGAACGGATGAAAGTACACAGAGACAAAAAGCACGTTTTTCTTTGAAAAAGACAGTTGCGATCCTTGCAGTTTTAACCGTTTGGATCGGTGGAGGTCTCTCTTTGTTTGCTTCGGCAAATCCGGACGGACTGGAATGGTCTATGGAGAAAGTTGCCGGAACCACAGAGCTAGATGCCAAAGGGGCGGCATATCAAAAGGCAGCAGATATCCAGGAGCATACAGCGCTGCTTCCGGATTATGCATTTAAAAACAGTGAGAGCATGGCAGGAACAGCGTTTTCGGGTGTGGCAGGAGCTGCGGTAGTTGTGGCTGTCTGTGTTGGAGGCTGCTATTTGTTTAAATTTTTTGGAAAGAATCAAAAACATGAGTAAAATTCAAAAGGCAGTTTCTGAGATCAAAAGTATCGAGGAACTGGCAAATGAAGACAGGTGGGTGAACCAGGTTCACCCACTTGTAAAATTATGTGTGACAATTTTGTATATCGGGACGGTCGTTTCCTTTTCGAAGTATAACCTGAGCGGACTGCTTGTGATGGCAGTTTATCCGGTTATTCTTTTTATTATGAATGATATTTCGGTGAAGGATGCGCTGTGGAGAATGCGGGTCGTGCTGCCGCTTGTCTGTGTGGCAGGAATATTTAACCCTTTTTTTGACAGGCAGGCTGTCATGACAGTGGGACAGATTGAAATTACCGGCGGAGTGATTTCCATGCTGACGCTGATGTTAAAAGGTGTTTTTACGGTTTCGGCATCGTATCTTCTGATCGCTACGACGACGATTGAAAAAATCTGCTGTGCACTTGAGATATGCCATCTTCCAAAGTCTCTTGTGATGCAGGTGTGGCTGATCTACCGGTATATTTCCGTTTTGCTGGCAGAGACGCAGAGGGTCGTGCAGGCGTATGAACTTCGGGCACCGGGACAGAAGGGCATTCATTTTAAAGTGTGGGGATCGCTGATGGGCCAGATGCTGCTTCGGAGTATGGATCGGGCGGAGGTGATCTATGAGAGTATGTGCCTGCGTGGTTTTGATGGGATATTCAGATTAAAAAAAGAGATACGGTTTTGTGCCAGGGATGCAGTGTATCTTGTTTTATGGATCGTGATATTTGCTGCATTGCGGTATTTTGCGGTTGGACAGATGATAGGAACGATGTTTTAGCAGTCAAAGAAAGTTGACGGTTCTGTGACAGATTGAAAAGAGAGGACATAAGTATATGGGACAGATTAATATAGAAGTAACACATCTTTATTTTTCTTATGAAAAACAAAACCCTATCCTGCAGGATATTTCATTTACAGCAGACGGACAGGCATCGATTGGTGTGGTCGGCGCAAACGGGGCGGGAAAGTCCACACTTTTAAAATTACTTGTCGGTCTGTATTTCCCGGACTCCGGAAGTATCCGCATCGGGGATGTGCCGTTGCAGAAAGAAACGTTAGCACAGATCAGAAAAATAGCTGGCTATGTATTTCAGGATTCTGAGAGTCAGCTTTTTATGCCAAATGTATACGAGGATGTGGCATTTGCCCCGCAAAATTACGGCCTTCCGGAAGAAGAGGTCGCATACAGAACGAAAATGGCGCTTGCTGCAGTCCATATTGAGCATCTTGCAAAAAAACCGATCCACAAATTATCGGGTGGGGAAAAGAAACTGGCAGCGATTGCGACAATCCTTTCCATGAAACCGGATATTATCCTGATGGATGAGCCGTCGGCGGCACTTGATCCGCAAAACCGCAGAAATCTGATCCGGGTATTAAATGAATTTTCTTATTTGAAACTCATAGCTTCGCACGATCTGGATTTTGTGTGGGATACCTGTGACAGAACGATTTTATTGTCTGAGGGCAGAATTGTGTGTGATGGGGATACCAAGGAGATTTTAAGTGATCGTAAGCTGCTGGAGGCACATGGCCTGGAACTGCCGTTATCTTTGTACCGAAAGTAAACTGCCGTTATTTACTTTGAGCAGCAGAGGTGCGGGCTAAGATGCAGGTGAAAAAATACTTGCAATTTTGTGAGTGCTAAGATATAATGGCAAAGTGGTTCGCGGGTGTGGCGGAATTGGCAGACGCGCTAGATTTAGGTTCTAGTGTCCCCGACGTGCAGGTTCAAGTCCTGTCACCCGCATGAATATGGCTGTAATCTCTATAAATAAAGGGATTACAGCTTTTTTTATTTGCAAAATGATAGGAAATTGACAAGGGATTTTTGAGATATTGACAGCTATTTTGACATCAATTGAGACAGCAATAGATGTAAATTGTGAGAATAGGTAGTTATAAATGGGTGGTTGATTTTGACATTCCTCTTTTAAGGGACTATATTGGAAATTGGAAAATCCCAATATTATTTTTATTCCAATTTCCGATGGAGGAATTTATGAATACAGTTACAGATAAAATTGGTGAAGAGTATAAGCAGTGGTCGAATTATAATAAAATTTTTATTTCTGCACCTACAGGATCAGGAAAAACATATTTTATTTTGAATGTCCTGCTGCCATTTGCCTGCAGCCAAAACAGGAAAATCTTATTTTTGGTTAACAGAAAAATATTAAAATTGCAATTGGAAAAGGAAATTTCCAATTTTCCATTTGAGATAGCGAAAAACATTACCATAGAAACATATCAGACTCTTGAAAAAAAATATTGTGAAATCAAAAGTGATATTCGTAAAGAAACAATCAATATTGCAGGAAATACAGGATTGCAATATTATGAAAATCATGATTATGTTGTATGCGACGAGTGCCATTACTTCTTGACGGATTCTAACTATAATACCAGTACGGGAGTATCATTTCGATGGATTCAGGAAATGTTTGCTCATAAAATTAGAATTTTCATGTCTGCGACAATTGATGAGATTGAAGACATAATAAATAAGAATGATAAAAAAATGGAGCATTAATGTTCACAATGGTATTATAAAGATTTAAAGTATATGAGTCCTTTGGCTTTGGTTCAGCAACGCAAAGTGGTATATAAGTACAATATTGAATCTAACTATGACTATGTAAGCGTAAATATTCTGGAAAATTATAATGATCTTATAGAGGCTGTTGAAAATGGAAGTAAGAAAAAATGGATGATTTTTGTTGATAGTATTGTATATGGAAAACAATTAGAAAAGACTCTAAAGGATAAGTTAGAATGCGATAGCATAATATTTATTACAACGGATTATAAAAAAGATGTAGACGGTATAAGAGAGGTAGATGAGATTTCCAGAGAGAGTATGTTTTCAAAGAGGATATTAATTACTACTGCCGTATTAGATAATGGAGTGAACATAAAGGACTTGGAATTGCAAAATATTGTTGTTTGTGCCGATACGGAAGAACAATTTATACAAATGCTTGGAAGAAAACGTAAAGATGGTATCAATACAAATCTTTATATTTTTAAGAGAGACAAGGTACATTTTCAACGGCGTTTGGCAATGGTAGAAAAGGTGCGGAAAATTGCAATAAATTATATGAAAACATTTGAAAAATGGCTGAACGGTGATGAAAAATATTATATTTCAAAGGAAGGGTGGCTGATTCAAGAACAGCATTGCCAAATTATGAAAAAAATGGCAGAAAATGAACTTGATTATAAGGATGTAATGAAAGTGTTCTGGGTTTATGGTGGAATTTTGATGCTAAATTTATTAGCATATCACCATTTGGAAATATTGTGTAGTTATTATCAAAGAATAATAGAATGTTTTTCTACATATGGTGATAATGCTTTTTTACAGGAACAATTGAAATGGCTGGGAAAGAATCAGAAAGAGACAGACGAAGTCATTAATGGATGTATGAAAAGCCGGTTGGATGAAGCTAGAGAAAACGTTATTGATGCTATGGAGCAGAATAAAGAAAAAGAAATGACCAAGGAAGAGGCAAAAGCATTTAAACTAAGCATAAAGGATGAATTAGTAGAATTGATAAGAAATGTTGAATGCCCGAAAGAAAAATTAGATAAAGTGAAAGGCTGTTTGAAAAAAAATGACAGAGTAATTTCTGGACAGGCAATGGAGATTTTAAGCGAATATTGTGGAATTCCATATAAAATGGTAGTAAAAAAAGGAGTATACACAATAAAACCAACAAAAGAGTAAAAAAATATATTATATGGAACAAATTGATAATTCAGGACAGGACTGAAAATATCATGAGTGAGGTATAATAAATGGAAAAATTGGTTTATTCGATTCAGGAAGTGGCAGAATTATTAGGCATTAGTAGAAGTTATGCATATGAATTGGTCAGAAAAGGTGAAATACCGGTATTAATGCTTGGAAAGAAAAGAGTAGTGCCAAAAGAAAAATTTAACAGATGGGTAAATGGAGAAGAAGAGCTTGAAAAATAGCTCTTTTTTTTGTGGACAGGAGGCAAACATGAGAAAACGAAAAAATGGAGAGGGAAGTATATATAAAAGAAAAGATGGAAGATGGTGTGCAGCTTATTATGATGAAGGATATAATCGTCATTATATTTATGGAAGGACGAAGGCAGAGGTACAGAAAAAGTTAAAAAGAAAAGATGATGATTCTGCTTTAAAAGAAAAAGATGAGGGAAATGGCAATGATGTAAAATTGGAAGAATGGGTATTGGATTATTTGGAAAATTACAAAAAAAATGAAATTAAAGCGACAACCTACAGTTCTTATATGATTATATTTCATAAGCATATTGAAAATTCAAAAATTGGAAAAATGGAATTGGATAAAGTTACAGTGGAAAATCTTCAAAAATTTTATAGTAATAAAATTTCGGAAGGATATAGCAGCAAAACGGTACGATCAATTGAGACAATCATAAATAGTGCGTTGGAAATGGCTGTTAAAACGCGTGTGCTGAAAGAAAATCCCAATAGGTATACAACAATTCCTAAAAAGGTTAGATATGAAGCGTCTGTATTAACAAAGGATGAAGTAGAAAGATTGCAAAAGGAAGCGAAAGACGATGAATTATATCCGATTGTAATTACTACTGTTTACAGTGGTATGAGAAAAGGCGAGGTAATGGCGTTGAAGTGGGAAAATGTAGATATGAATGAAAAAAGGATATTTGTAAAGAACAGTCTTTGCCGTATTGTAGATGATAAGGTAGATGAACAGGGACATAGACATGCCAGATATGCCATTATGGAGCCAAAGACAAAGAAAAGTGTTCGTATGATACCTATGTTAGACGAAGTATATGAAGCGTTATTAGAACAAAAAAGAAGACAGGATCTTGACAAGGAAAAGTATAAAGATATTTATCAGGATCAGGGGTTTGTTTTTGCTGATTGTACAGGAAGTTTTTTGGCTCAGCGACCATTTATGAACAAGTATCATAAATTTTTGAAAAAATATAATATACAGGATATTCGTTTTCATGATTTGCGTCATACGTTTGCATCGCTGCTAATAGAGCAGGATGTCTCTATGAAAGTGGTACAAGAATTGTTGGGACATTCAACAATTACTACAAGCATGGATATTTATACGCATATTTCTGATAAAAAGAAAGAGGAAGCGATGCAGCTAATCCGTAGAGAAAAGTGATATAAAGAACAGCATTAAAGTGTAGAATACCATTTAGAACACTAGAGTGTAAGCGTAAAGGAGATGGTGCCATCGGATAATATTTCTTGTAAAAATATTATTCGATGGGTATAATAACTATATGCGTATACTTGCTAAAATCCATAGAATATAAGAGGTTGTAGGATTGAACAGGTAGAGAGGTTAAAGTATGGAATTAAGAAGAAATATATATAAAAAGCTGTTGGCATGGAAGAAAGAGAATACAGGACGTGTTCTTGAATTACAGGGAGCCAGACAAGTTGGAAAGACATACATACTGAAAAAGTTTGGAAAAGAAAACTTTTCCAAAATGGTTTATATTAATATGGCAGAAAATACAGGAAAAAATTTTTCGCGCTGTATTTCTATTGCAATGGAATGGGAACCGGGAAAACCGATGGAAGAAACACCTATTCGTAAGGCATTGGAATTGTATGATGAAACATTTAAAGATAATAAAGATACGGTAGTGATTATAGATGAGATACAGGAATCTGCGGAGATTTATAATCAAATCCGTACTTTAGCCAGAGAGTTTCAGGCTTATGTGATAGTCACGGGAAGTTATCTTGGAAGAACTATGGAACCTGATTTCTTTCTGCCGGCAGGCGATATGGATCATATGGTTATGGAATCAATGACATTTGATGAATTTCTGGATGTTTTTGATGAGCAGGAACTGTATGAGAAGATAGATCTTTATGGAAAAGGAAGAACAGAAGATTACAAAAAACTCATGGAATATTATGAGATCTATCAGAAAATAGGTGGATATCCGGCAGTTGTAGCATGTTATGCAGAATACAGGGATCTAAATAAGTGCATGGGATTAATTGGTGACTTGATAAATGTTTTTGCGGATGAATCCAAAAGATATTTTGAGGATATTATTGATATAAATATGTTTCAAAAGCTCTTTAATGCAATTGCGCTGCTTATGATGCAGGAAAAACTGGGTATTCGGGATTTGACTGCGGAACTAAGTAAAATTGCTTATCAGGAGGAGAGTGGACGGACTACCAAGAAAATGATTAATCATGCGATCAGCTGGCTGCAGGAGTCTCATATCATTGGATATGCGTCTAAGGCAGTAGATTGTGATTATAAGCAGATAAAGGATAACAGCCGTTACTATTTTCTTGATTTAGGAATTGCATATTACTTTCTCAGCAGAACCGGAGCACCGTATGATGTGATAAAAGGTTTGCTTGCAGAGAATTTTGTGTATTTAGTTCTTAGACGAAGAATCGAAAATACACATGAGATTGCCGGACTTGTGCCGTGGTTTGCTTCTTATGAAAAGATAAAAGGTGAACTTGATTTTTATGTAAGAAGCCTTGTGGACTATAAGAACTACGGAATTGAAGTGAAAAGCACAGATGCGTCTGCTAAAACAGCGAGAAAATTGTTGGAAGATGGAAAGTTGGATTATCTGTACTTACTTAAGGGTGAAACAATGGGTGGTATTGCTGATGGAAGAATATTTACGGTACCGTTGTGTCTGGCGGATCGGATAGAGTTTTGAGCATTATCTGATATAGTGAGACGCAGAACAAAGAATTATTATAATTTTATTACGGGAGGTTGTTATGAAAATATTAGAAGCAAATTATGATACTAGAAGCAATTGTATTTCTATTTTAACAAGCATGAAGTTAGAGGAGTATAAAAAAATTGTATATTCATCCTTTGAACAGGGTGGAAATCTTGATGGGCAACGTGATGTGATTAAACGATCTTCAGTAGCCTCAAAAATAAGAAAAAGAATGAATGAAGATTTTATTGCTGGTGCAATTTTTCCACATGTTGTAATAGGCATATTAGTCCCTTCTGAAGAGTTTATTAGTATACAAGAAAATTCTGGAATATTTATGCCAAGTAAATATGAGTCGGAGAGTATATCTGTTATAGATGGTATGCAGAGGAGTAATATTTATTTTGCTAATTATGAAGGAAATGAAAACCGGGAGATTCGTGTAGAATTTTGGGTTTCAGACCAAACGGTTAGGTTACTTTATAGAATGCTTGTACTTAATACAGGACAAGTGCCTTGGAATACACGAAGACAAGTTGAAGTTGTATTTTCGAGTTTATCTAAAGCAATTGTAGAACGTACTTTTGAAAAAAATACTGATTTAGAAGGAAATGTGGAAATTATTAGCGTAGATGATAGTAAAAGAAGAACACAAGCTGGAAAATATCATAAATCGACTATGATTGAGTTATATTTAGGCTTTAATACTCGCAAAGTAAAAATTGATGTTAATGATGAATTGGCAGATGAATTTCAAAGGTTTGATATGATGGAATCAATTGAAAAAGATTGCAATTTTGATCTTTTTGTGGATGCGTTTTCTTATCTTTGTAAACTTGATATTGCTTTTTCTAAGTGTAAATCGAATGTAGAAAGCGGACAATTTAAGGAGGGTAAAGATATTTTTAGTAGTGTTCCAGCCTGTTTGGGATTTATTGTTGCTTGCTCCGAGTATGTAATGGGCAAAATCCCTGTAGAGAGGAGTGAGGAAACAAAAAAACAAAAAAATGAACAATTATCGTATCAGATACAAATGATAATTGCTTTGATTGAAAAAAATGTATCAAATGGTTTTTTAGCGCTTGAAAGTCTTAATGATGTTATAGAACAATTGCCAAAAAGTAGAATTGGTGATGAAATGCGTAGTTCTTTTAAGTTTATTTTTTCAGAACTTTTGAAATATGATGAACTTGATGAAATAGAAACAATGGAAGCATTCTGGAGATCCTGATATGAGTAGACAAGTTGTTGAAACAATGAAACTTATTTTTGATGCATTAAAAGCGCATGTTAGTATTGATGATAGCTGTAGAATTGCATCTGTTAAACGACATATAAAACCTATTGGGGATTCGGAGCCAGTCTGTGAGTTTGTAAAAGGTGCTAAAGTAAAGAGTTTTTCTTATAATGGGTTATTATTATGTCTTTATGAATTTGGCGAAAATAGATATTTGTTACTTCCAGAGAAGAATATATCAGCTGTTTGTAGTATTGGATTTGAAATAGAAGAAGATATTGCTATAATACAAGGAGCTGGAATGTTGGCAATGGCACTAGAAAAATGGCCAATTCTAGATGGTATTTCTTCTTTAGAGGTTGTTAACTGTTGTTTGGGAGTGGATATCCAAGACATAGAATTTGAATTTTCAATGATATCAAAATTATTTACTCCGTATTCGGTTATTAAACTCGATGATAGTAGATTGGAACTATCTTATGAAGAGGATGTAGGTCGCCTTTGTTGTTATATTTTGGCAGAGGACGAATTGAAGATGAGTGAAAAAACAAAAAATAATTTGCAAGATTTATCATTATTACGAAGTAGTCGTTCTATTGCTGCATCTATACTTAGTGGCTTTTGGAGTCCTTTGGTAGAATATACATTTCTTCAGTTATATCAATGTCTAGAATATCTATATCGGTTAAACAATTGCTTTATTATTTCTGAAGAGCATAATATTACTTTAGAAGCAGCGATAGATATCGTTACATTGCATGAGTTTAAGATATCAGAAGAAGATAATTTGTATCAAGTTATACGGAGATATGCAGCAGAAACAGTTGTGGATTCGTTTGTAGAGAGATTATCATTATATGGCGAGGAAAATAATGATAAAAACAGAAAGGTTAGTCATTACATATATAAATTACGTTGCAATATTGCGCATTTAAGGTATAATCAAGACAACGTTTTGAAATATGTGAATTGGGACATTTGTGTTGAAGAACTGACGGCTATAATATATTTAATATATCAGAAAATTGATACAAAAGTATGTTCTGTGTGCGAAAGTAAGGGGGTATGGACGAGCTTGAAATAGGGGTATTTCTTAATTGGGGAGAAGAGGAATATGTAGTTTTTCGGCTGTTTTGTTTGGGTGAATCAGAAAAAGGGGAATGGAAACTGGTGAAAACAGAGTACGGCAATTTGCTGCAAAATAAGAGAAAGAATGAGCGGAGGGGATGATTGGATGTCAGATTGTATTTATACGATAGACCAGATAAAAATGTATTTAGCACCCGTATTAAGTCAGTATAACGTAAAAAGTGCGACCCTGTTTGGCTCATATGGAAAGGGTAGCGCAAATGCATCAAGTGATGTGGATTTATTGGTCGACAGTGGACTAAAAGGCTTAAAGTTTGTTGGATTGATTGAGGCATTGCGGGCAGCCTTAGATAAGGAAATGGATGTTTTTGATGTTTCTCATGTGGAGAAGGGGACGGAAATTGAGCATGAGATCGCAGAAACCGGGGTAAAGATCTATGAAAAATGATGTGATTATTTCAAAGATGATTAACTATGTTGAAAAAATATTGAAATATACGGATGGAATGAAATATTCGGAGTTTGAAAGCAAGGATATGGTTGTTGAAGCCTGTGTATTTAATTTGAGTCAGTTGGGGGAATTGGCAAACAAAGTAGATAAAGATTTTCAGAAGATTCATAATACGATACCATGGCGGGAAGTATATGGATTGAGAAATCGTATTGTGCATGATTATGAAGGTGTAAACCTTAAGCTTGTCTGGGAGATTATTTCGGATGATTTACCGGAATTAAAGCAGATGTTATTGGAAATTAAAGAGGTTAATTGCAATATGATAAATTAATTTTGTGAGGGGAACTCTGGCAGTGATGAAGATGCTGTCAGGGTTATTTTTTATTTAAAGTAAAATATATTATGATTATTTAGGCAGGCTGCTGTTTCTTAGCACATATTCTGAAACCGCTTCTCGTGGAATCTTCCATATTCTTCCGATTCTAAATGCATGAATCTGATTGGTGTTTAACAGATGGTATGCGGTGTTTTTCCCAATTGCGAGCATGTCGCAGAGATCATCGATGGTTATTAAATCGTCGTAGCTGTTGAACATGATTATATAAATCCTTTCTTTATTATTGTATTACATTCATGTTTGAAAATTATTTTTTATTTTCTGCAAACAAATAAGTAAATGTAATGTCGGACAACTTTGAATAAGACTACAGAGCAGAAAATAATTGATAAAGAAGGTGGATAATTGAAAATAAAATCAAAAGGTAATACTTTTTGCGTACTTGTTATTTATATAACTATATTTATTGTACATAACTGTATTTGTAGAATGATATGTATATAGGTAATAAATACTAATAGATATGATTATAGTTAAAATACATAGATAGGAAGTAAAAGATATGTCAAATATAAAAAAACAAAAAGATCAGAAAAAAGATCAGATGGTGACGATTAAGTGTACTTCTCAGCAGAAGAAGCAGCTTATGCAAATGGCGCAGCAAAAGGATATAAGTGTAAGTGAATATGTTTTAGAAGGAGCATTGACCGGTAAGGAGAGCCAGGGTAGAAAGAATAAAATAGATACTACACAAATGGTCATGCAACAAGAAAATTTAAACGACATGCTTAAAAATATATCGCCGGATCAGCTGTCAGTGAAAAGAGCCTGGCGAAATCTTGCGGAAGAGGAGAAAAAGAAATGGGTGTTTTAAATCGTATGACTAATGGAAATTATGTAAATGAAGATGCAGTGGAAAATGTCATTCATTACATAACGAGAACCAGAAAGAATGAAAATAGAAAAAATGAGCTGCTAATGTATGGTGGTAAAGGCGTTGCAATTTATGAACCGGTTGATTATATGATTGCGCAGTTGATATATGTGCAGTGCGTGTTCGGAATAGAACAGAGAAAAGGCAGGCGCATGTATCATGAGGTGTTTAGTTTAGATCCACATGAGTTTATTCGAATGGGGAGAAGTGTTAATACATTATGGAAATATGCGGATCAGTGTGCACAGTGTTATTTTGACGCTGGATATCAGGTAGTATATGCAATTCATGGTACAAATGAAAGCGATCTGCATATACATTTTGCTGTGAGTACGATAAATTTTCGAAGCGGTTTGAAATGGCATGACAGCAAAACGGATCTGGATTTGAGGGAAGCGTTGTTTAATAAAATTTTGGGTAAATACCAGTACATGTTTATAGTCAATAAATAAGAAAACAGTGCAATGTGCGTTGTTTTATTCTTCATCATCTGTAAATTCAAATAAATCACCGATGGGACATTTCAGAATCTTGGTCAGCCGATCAAGATTTTCGAACTTGATTGAGGATGTTTCGTTTGTTACCATCCGGTTGAAATTCTGATAGCTGAGATCCATTTGCTTGTAGAGCCAATATTTGGTGTGTCCCTGTTCTTGTAATATATCCAATATGCGTAAGCGTACCATGAGTTCCTCCTGACTTTAGGAAAATTATATCCAAAAACTCATGCTTGCATGAATGATGTGCGAATTATATAATGTAGACATTAGATACAAAGAAAAAAAGACAATGGACAAAATATGTCCATGGTAATGAGTAAAATAGAAATATAAGGTATATAGACAGTAAAGGGGAGGCGGATTATGAAGGTAACAAATGAGTATGTTTTAGAATTGCAGCAACTAAACAGACGTATGGATAATATAGAAAAGCTTATGAATATGATTTTGCTGAATGATTTAATTGATGATGTGGAAGGGGTAACAGAAAAAGAAAAAAATACAAAGAAAGAAGTATTGAAAAAAGAGAGTACGCGGGTAAGGATAGCAGACATAAAAAGAGATACGGAAATTACCATTGACCCGTATCTGCTGAAATTATTGAATCATTATAATCTGGATATTGGGGAACAGGGTAGGGTATGTGATATAAACGTTGTTTACATTTTAATGCCAAGACATATGGGAACTGCAATTGGAGATGTCATATATCTGAATAAAAAATTTAAAGAACGATATCCAGAAATGGAACCGGTTTTTAAATATGAGACAATTAATGGAATGCACAGAAAACGGCTAATGCAGGAAAAGATATCTTTTTGCGTAAAGGGGAAAGAAATGCGCATATATGGAGCGGGACAATGAAGCAAATACAGTAATCAGACATTATTGGAGTTATCAGTTTCATGATATTTAAGAAAATGAAAATTAAAAGAAGGGCATGTTGAAATTAGAAAGACAGCGTTTTTGCACAATTCAATTAAAGAATATAAGACAGAACAAAACACAATAAAATTTAAATATACGGGAGGAAAAAGGAATGGCAGATTTTAAATTTACAAACGAGGAAGCACGGAAAGAGTATGAAGAAAAATTGAATGCATTGCAGAAAATAGTGGAGGATAACTCTGTTGACAGTGCATATTTATGGGATGCAACCGTTCAGAAGTATGCAGCTAAGATGGAAAAAGTGAAAAAAATTCTTCAGATGGAAGGTATTAATGAATTGATTACAGCTAAAATGTTCAAAGACATTGATACATTCCTGCATCGCTGCAAAGATGCAGAGTTCCACATTGCTCTTGTAGGAGCCATTAAAGCAGGAAAATCTACATTGATCAATTCACTGTTAGGTTATGAGTATGCATCAACAAAGGTAACACCGGAAACAGCGTCGTTAACAAAATTCAAAAAAGGTACCACAAATTATGTAAAGGTTTCTTTTTATTCAGAGCAGGAATGGAATGCATTATGGAAAAGTGCAAATGACGCAAAGGCAACGGTTTTTTTGGAAGAATATGCGCAATTAAACGGAGACAGCGAAAAAGCAAACTGGCTTGGTCAGCAGGAGAAGTTCAGTGAATGTGATACAAAAAAAGAATTGGTTGATGAAATCATGAAATGGACTTCTTCAAAATCAGTCTGCCATTACTTTGTAAAAGAAGTTGAAGTTGGATTAAAAGAATTTGATCTTCCGGAAGGTGTCGTACTGGTAGATACTCCGGGTTTAGATGATGTAGTTGAATACAGATCTAATATTACCAGAGACTATATTGACAGAGCAAATGCTGTCCTGGTATGTGTCAAATCCGATGCGTTGACAGGACAGGAGATGGCAACGATTTACAGTGTCTTTGCAAATACGAGGTATAATCCGGGAAAAGTATATATCATTGCAACACAGGTTGATACTTTAAACAGACCGAAAGAAAACTGGGCTGAGCAGCAGAAAGAGTGGTTAAAATATTTAAAAGGAAACGGAGCTTATGCAAGTCTTGAACTGGCGCAAAAGAACCTTGTGCCAGTTTCCGCATATTTGTATACGCTGCTGAAACAGTATAATGATTTAAATGAAGAAGATGATAAATATTGGGATTTAGATTCTATTGTAAGAAAATTCAGAATCAGGGATATCAATGAAAATTATAAAGAATTGCTTGATTTTACCCATATTGAATTATTAAAGAGCAAGATCCAGCGTGAAATTATACAGGACTATAAAAAACTTCTATTAGATGATATTACAGGAAGTTACGAACTGTGTAAGGAATCTATCAAAGAGACGATGGAGAAGGTCAGAAAGGCGCAGGAGGAAATTATCAGCACAAGTCAGGGTGGCATTGAGGAGATTAAGAAAAAACAGGAAGAATATAATGCGAAATATCAGGAAGCAGAACAGGATAAAAAAGAACTGGATAATTTGATAAAGACATTAAAAACGGCGACTTCAAAAAGAGCAGATGAGTTGGAAACAGCCATTAAGAGTCTTGCAAAATAAGGGGAGGTATATGTATGAGTGATTTTATATTTGATAAAAATCCTTTTCCAAAAGATCCAGAAAAGATAATTGAAAAGGTAATAAATATAATAGGTACGGTGGTAGATTGGATTGGTAATATTGCGGGAAAAACTGGAGAGACAGATTCGATCAATGATAATTCATCACTGGAGAATATTGATCGTATTACGAGCATCTTTACAGATTTCAGAGAGCAGGCACATACAAAAGCTATTGAAATCGAAAATGCAGTTGCCAAAGAGGTCAATTATTATGTGGAGGAACTACATGATATACTGGATGCTAATGCAGATAAGGTGGATAAATATAATATTCATATAAAAAGAATTGAGCGTCAGATTGATAAAATTGCTTCTAAAATAAATGGAACGATAGACAATGAATTATGTAAAAAAGTATCGCTGGACAACACAGAATGTAAGGAAATTGTCAAAATGATTCCGGGATCCAAAAAGGAAGAGGCAATGAACACATTCTTAGATCAGTCTGTAAACAGTGCACTTGAATCATGCTGTAAAGAAATAAGGAACAGTCTTGAAGAAATATATGAGGATGTAGAGACAGAGGTTTTAGGAGCTGTGGATACGATCCAGAAACAAAATGAACTTCTGAAGGAAAGCCTTGCATCCGTAGATGAAAATAATTATGAAGTGACAGCGAAAGAACAGATGGTTGAGGCATATTATATGATTGATGTGTGCGACGCTGTCTCACAGATTTTATAAACTGGGAGGATGTTAAAATGGGATTGTTTGGAGATTTTTTTAGGGCAGTTGGACGAACAGTGGGACGAGTGGTAGAAACAGTCGGTGATGCAATTGGAAGTACCACAATCAGTGACTTGGGATGGAAAATTCAGGATGCATGCGCAGAAAGAGTGGCTTCTGAGAAATCTTATGATAAAAAAGAAGCCAATATTTATACAACAGAACGTCTGAATGAGATATTAGTATCCTTTTCCGAGGGATATTTACAGAATGCAACACTTCTTGAAAAAGAGTGTATCCGTCTGGTGGAAGAATATTATGATAAGCTGATCGGTGTCATTGAAAGTGCGCCGGGAGGGACCTATAGTGCGGCTAATTTAAAAGCCTTAAAAAATGGAAAGGGAAGGATTCCCAAAACTATTTCAGGAGGAATCAGAGAGCCTTTAGCAAAAAGAATGTCATTAGATGATACAGAATGTCTTGGCATTTTAAAAATGGATGCCGGTGTGGAAAAGAAAAAAGCAATGAAAGATTTTACACAAAAAGTAACAGAGGAAGCGTTAAATAATCTGGCGAAGAGTGTGAGAGAGTCTTTAAATGATCAGACCGAGGATATTCAGGATTACCTTAACAGTATATCAGAGGAACAGGCAAAAAACATGCGAGTATTAAAGGAACGCTTTGATAAAATGGCAGGCGACAATGAACTGGAACAGTGGGATAAGGAAAAAAATTGTATTCTGCCTTTGTATATTGTAGATACATCTGACTGTGTGTGCCAGATCTTAAAATAAAAGGAGTCAGAGATGAAACGTAATTGGAAACAAAAGAATGAAATTAAAATCCGTAAAAACATTTCAGTTTTAATGGATGAATTAAATGCATTTGAACAAAGAATGGATGAACGCCTGACGGATGAAATGGGAAAAATCAGTTCCATTGAGCAGCAGGTAAATCAGATTTTACCTATATTAAAGGATTCAGTGGAATCAGATAATGAAAACAGAGAAGTTTTGCAGGGATTGGCTGCAAAACTGGAAAAAACAAATGCAGATGTTTTGGATGCACAAACAAATGCAGAATCTGCATTGAACAGCAAAAGTGAGGCGGTAATACTTAATATAGAAGAGGTGAAAAATCTGATTCAATTGTTAGCTGTTAATGAATTGCTGGATGAAATTAATGCAGAAGAAAGAACACAATAAAAGTCCTGAAAAAGCATTCAGTGATGTTAAATGGACAAGTTCAAATAAAAATGTTGCAGTTGTCACATTTAAGGGAGTTGTAACAGCTAAGAAAAAAGGAAATGTGACTATTACAGCAACATCTAAAACCAATAAAAAAGTAAAAGCAAAATGTAAGATTAAAATATATGCAGCAATGAAATCAATGAAAAATCAGGGAACGGCATCCTAAGAGAAAAGCCGGCATAACCGTTGAACCGTTATGCGTACCTCATGAGGCGGATTGAGGGAAAGGAATAATTATGGTAAAAAATACAACGATAACTAAATGGGCTGAGGGTTTTGAATTCGCAACTTTAGGTTTACATGAAACAGCAGAAGAGGATAGCTTTTTAACAAAAGTTTCTGAGTATATTGCTGAGAACAGTACTATTACAAGAGTAGATGCTTGGAAATGTATTGTTAAACTCAGAGACTTAACAAAAAAGCCCTCTGCAAAAGAATCAATTTTGTCTTTGGTTAATCTTGGACAATACCCGGCAGAAGTAGCAAAATTTAGAGATGACAATTTTAATACTCTTGAATTAGGCTATAAATACATTGTATCTCAGGGCGAAATTAAACCTAATACAGTTTCAGAACAGCGTGGTACAGATTCATCAAATACTGTTAAATCGGAAAGTTCACAGCAGGCAGAGACACCAGAACCAACGGAAGATACCGAAGATCAGGATTCTACGGAGAAAGTTGGCAATGTTACAGAATTGGAAAAATGGGAGTATGAGATAGATCAAAGTAAAAAAATTGTTACACTGTTGAAATATACTTCGGAACAGCCGGATGTTATTGTATACGGAAGATATGAGTCCGGCGGAAAGATATATAAGACACACATAGATGCAGAAAATATATTTTGTGGAAATACCAATATAGAGAATGTTAAGATCAATAAGATAAATACAGAAAACTTAAGCAGTACGAGGGGAATGTTTAATGGATGCAAAAAATTGAAAAGTCTTGATCTTGGCGGATTGAATACGGAAAATGTTACTGATATGGCGAGTATGTTTTAGGATTATGGCAATTGTAAAAACAACAAAAAATAAATGTATATTATCCATATGATATAACAATCATGAGGGCGAGTCTGAAAGGATTCGCCCTCAAATTTTTATCAGAAAGGAGGCTTAGAGCGATGGGAAAAATGGAAATTGAAGTAATTATTCGAAGAGCCGGGGAAGTTATTTTAGACATTTTAGCAAGATTATAAGTTGGGAGGAAAAAGATATGGCAGCAAATGTAGAAACGATGTTTTCAGTGAGAGAAAAACCATGGCATGGATTAGGAAAAGTAGTAGCAACCGCACTTTCGTCGAAGGAAGCGCTTATTGCAGCAGGATTAGATTGGAATGTAATACAGGAACCCATATATACGGACCGGGAGGAAATCATTTCAGGATACAGGACGAATATCAGGGATGTTGACAGAAAGGTGCTTGGAGTGGTTTCAGATCGTTACAAAGTGATTCAGAATGAAGATGCATTTGCGTTTACGGATGAATTACTGGGTGAGGGAGTATGTTATGAAACGGCAGGATCACTGCAGGAAGGGAAGAAAGTATGGCTTCTTGCAAGAATGCCGCATGAATATATTATTTCAGGAGAAAGAATTAGTCCGTATCTGTTATTTTCAAATACACACGACGGAACTGGAGCGGTAAAAGTTGCACTGACACCAATCCGGGTAGTCTGCAATAACACGTTGAATCTTGCACTGAAAACAGCAAAACGGTCATGGTCTATGGTTCATACCGGGGATGTTTATGAGAAGATCAGTGAGGCGAAAGATACCTTGCTTCGGGCAGAAAATTATATGGATGGTCTGGGGAAAGAGATTGACCGACTGCAAAAAAGAAAAATGTCCGATCGCGAGGTAACAGAATGTATACAGGTATTGTTACCGTTGGAGGATGGATTCTCAGCGCAGCAGACAAAAAATGTAAAGCGGCTGCGGGAGGATATGATGGCGAGATATTTTGATGCACCGGATCTACAGGACGTTGGAAAGAACGCATACCGGTTTGTGAATGCAGTTTCAGATTTTGCAACACACGCACAGCCTATCCGCAAGACGGCAAATTATAAAGAAAATCTGTTTTTAAAGACGGTTGAGGGTAATTCACTGATTGATAAGGCACATCAGATGGTGTGCGCAGCATAGGGAGAGACAGAAATGACAGATAAAGAACTGGAGGAGCTATTTAAAAGGAAGATTCATTTGGAGTTAAAAGCATTTGAGGAAAAAATGTTGGATTTGGAGCCGGAAGAAATCTATTATAACGCACTTCGGATTGATGGAATGAATAATGTATTTGAATGTCTGAATGAAATGAGCCAGAAGATGGAGCCGCATGAAATGAAAGAATTGTTGGTGGTTCCAGATCTTCTGGCTTTTCTTTGCGATTGCTGGATGCAAAGCAGAGACAATTCAGTGGAAGAAATGCGTGAATATCTGCAAAAAGAAATGATTGCATTATGTGAAAAAGCAAATGGCTGTGATCTGACAGAAGGAAAGGGGAAATAAAAAATGGAGAAAGTAGTGTCAACATTAAATCTCAGCAGGGAAGAGTGGCTGCAATATCGTAAAGCCGGAATCGGTGGATCAGATGCAGGAGCAATATGCGGATTAAATCCGTATCGCACTGCAATGCAGGTATATCAGGATAAAATATCGGATGCCTGTGAGGATATTGATAATGAAGCAATGCGTCAGGGAAGAGAATTTGAGGATTATGTTGCCAGAAGATTTATGGAAGCCACGGGAAAAAAGGTGCGCCGGGCAAATGCAATGTTCCGCAGTAAAAATCACCCATTTATGCTTGCCGATGTAGATCGGATGATTGTCGGAGAAAATGCCGGACTGGAATGTAAAACAGCCAGTCCATATATGGAAGATAAGTGGAAGGATGGAAAAATCCCAATGTCATATCAGGTTCAGTGCCATCATTATATGGCGGTATGCGGGGCAGACGCATGGTATATCGCAGTTTTGATTTATGGTCGGGAGTTCAAATATTACAAAATTGAACGCGACGAAGCACTGATTGCAGATTTGGTAAGAATTGAGCAGGATTTCTGGGAAAATCATGTGCAGAAAGGAATCATGCCTGCACCGGATGGCTCAAAGACGGCAGACAGTGTGATTGCGGAATATTATAAAAATTCAGTACCGGAATCGGTCCGATTATCCGGGTTTGATGAAAAGTTACAGCGGAGGCAGGAACTACTGGATGTCATCACACGCATGGAAAATGAAAAGAATCAGATTGAACAGGAGATAAAAATGTATATGGGAACAGCAGAGATCGCTGAAAATGAACATTACCGTATTTCATGGAAATCTGTATCGAGCGGACGAATTGATGAGAAAAGGCTAAAGGAAGAACTGCCGCAGATTTATGAAAAGTATAAAAAGATGAAAGTGAGCCGGAGATTTAGCATTAAAGCAGCTTAAAGAAAAATGGAGGAACGGATCATGGGAGATATCAGGAGTGAACTTGCGAAGAAAGCAGAACAAACACAGGAAAATACAAAATTAACAAAATCAATGAGTATCGCAGATCTGATAAAAGCGATGGAACCGGAAATACAAAAAGCACTTCCGTCTGTCATTACACCGGAAAGATTTACACGCATGGCACTTTCGGCATTAAATACAACACCTAAGCTGCAGGAATGTACACCGATGAGTTTTTTAGCTGCGTTGATGAATGCAGCACAGCTTGGATTGGAACCCAATACCCCGTTGGGTCAGGCGTATCTGATTCCGTATAAAAATAAGAATGTACTGGAGTGTCAGTTTCAGCTTGGCTCTCGCGGAATGATTGATCTTGCATATAGAAACGGACATATGCAAAGTATTGAGGCACAGGCGGTGTATGAAAATGACGTGTTTTCTTATGCATTAGGGTTACACCCGGAACTTGTACATAAGCCTACTTTGGAAGAAAAGGGAGCCTTAAAAGCATTTTATGCAATCTTCCGGCTGGACAATGGAGGATTCCGGTTTGAGGTCATGGGAAAAACATACATTGACTGGTATGCAAACAGATATTCCAAAGCATTTACCTCAGAATTTAGTCCATGGAAAAGCAATTATGAGGGGATGGCGAAAAAAACGGTCATAAAACAGCTTTTAAAATATGCACCATTAAAAACAGAATTTCAGAGAGCACTGTCAACCGATGAAACCATTAAAAATTCATTGAATGTGGATATGGGAGAAGTGCTCAGTGAGGATATTATAGACATGCCGTGTGAGGAGGTTGCCTGAGATGAAAACAGAAGAGATGACAATGAGTTTTGAAGAATTTACAGCGTTCATGAGAGAAAAGGTACAGCTGGTTCTGGGAACAGACGTAATAGTTGTAAGCAAGAGCGTATTAAAAAATAATGGGACAAGATTACAGGGACTGGAATTTTTTAAGGAAACAGTAAGGATAAGTCCGGTGATCTATCTGGATGGAATTTACAAAGAATACGAAAGGGGAAGAAGTATGGCAGATTGTGTAAGAGAGGTTTGCAGTCTTTATACAGTAAACCAGTGGGAGAAGGAAAAAACAGAAAAAATATTTCATATGATATGCAGTTGGGAAGAGAGCAGGACAAAAATATATCCAATACTTTTACCATATGAAAAGAATCGGGAATTGCTGAAAAATGTAATACATAAAAAATATCTGGATCTGGCATTGTGCTGCTGCCTTACCCTGGAGGATGAAGAAAGAAACAATATGAGCGTGCGTGTGACCGAAGGAATATTACAGCAGTGGGAGATCAGTGAGGAAGATCTGTTCCGTCAGGCATATGAGAATATGCAAAATGCAGGCTATCATATCATTAATATGATGCAGATCATAAAAGAGTGTGGATTTGAAGGCGAAATGCCGGCAACGAAAATGTTTGTGCTGACGAATCGGAAACAGCTTTATGGTGCCGCCGGGATACTGGAGACAGATTTACTAAAAAACTTTTCGGACAGGATAGGGAAAAATCTTTTTATACTGCCGTCGAGTATTCATGAAGTGATTCTGATACCGGATGAAGGACGTTTTGGAGAAAGTTTGCTGAAAGAAATGATTATGGATGTCAATGAGAATGTGTTACAGGAAGAGGATTTCCTGGCGGATCATGCATATTATTTTGATCGGGAGAAGGGGGAAGTGCGAGTGGCGTAATATAGAAGTTTATAAAAAATAGCGATATGTGGGAAATCCATTTTCCATTATTTATAAATGATCTTGTAGGCTGATCTTGACTTATACGATATGAGTGTGATTAAATACTTTTGACATCAACAAAATAGTGAATTGTATGTAAAAGAAAGATATAGCTGGAAAAAAATGACCGGTTTGAGAGGACTTGGACGATACTGTATGAATTGCCGAGAATTTAGGTTCTAGTGTCCCCGACGTGCAGGTTCAAGTCCTGTCACCCGCATTGATTTAAAATAGCCGGAAAGTCGAGATTTTATTGTAAAATCAAGGATTTCCGGCTATTGTTTTAATCTAAAATACTCGAATATGTATGATTATGAGTTGCATGGATTGGTGATCTGTATAGTAATACACAGCAGAATTATACGGGATATGAACACAGTAAAAAGTGAAACAGATTTTATGTGAAAAAGGCGGATAGAAAATCAGCAGAAAAAATATATAGGGAAAAAGCAGGGGGAATTTTGCGCGTATTGACCAGGAACGAAGGGTAACCGCAGATGGAATGCTGATAACTGGATTATTTATAAAAATGCATAGATAAAAAAGTTAAAAGCGAAATCCCTGTAATAAAAGTAAAATAATTGAGGAAATTTGTATAATATGGTACAATAACAACAAGGAGTTTACAAACATGATATATAGAAAAATCTATATATCATGTTTGTAAACTCCGGAATGAAAGTATAGAAGCGGGAGGAAAGATTTATGAACAATGTGAAAGTACAGACGAAGCTGATTATCGTAATGTTGGCGACGATAGTGGCACTGGTGTTGTGTGCCATTATTTCATCGGAAAGCATGAAACAGCTGCAGAGTAAAGCACTGGAAACGCTGGAAGCAGATGAGCGCGCATCTTACGACGAACAGATCAAACAGCAGGTGGACAATGTGATTTCGCTCTGCCAGACAATTTACGATCAGTATCAGGCTGGTGTGTATACGGAAGAGGAAGCAAAGAAATTGGCAGCAGATGAGATCAGACAGCTTCGTTATGGAGATGCCGGATATTTCTGGGTGGATCAGTATGACGGAACCAATGTGGTGCTTTTAGGAAATGACACGGAAGGCACCAATCGTATGGAGACGAAAGATGCCAATGGATACCAGATGGTAAAAGAGATCATCCGTGTCGGTCAGGAGGCAGACGGAGGATACACGGATTATGTATTCCCGAAAGAAGGAGAGACAGAACCTTCTCCGAAGCGTTCCTACAGTAAGGCATTTGAACCGTTTGGATGGGTGATCGGAACCGGAAATTATACGGATTATATTGATGATCAGGTAGCATCAATTGAAAAAGATTTTTCTTCTTATGTTACAGGCAGGATGACACTGTTTATTATCTCAACGTTGATTGAGGGAATAATAGTAGTTTTATTGCTGATTATGATCATTATCAGCATCATCAGACCACTGAAAAAATGTATCAGTTCCATCGGTGTCATGGAACAGGGCGATTTTTCACAGGCAATGGGAACGGCACTGTTAAAGCGCCGCGATGATTTTGGAAAACTCGCAGCATCTTTAGAGTCCATGAGAAATGAGATGAGCGGACTGATCGGTGAGGTCAAGAGTCAGGCAACTGAGATCACCAGAATGGTACAGGAGATCGATGATAATATTCAGGCATTAGACGAAGAAATCGAGAATGTTTCCGCAACGACGGAAGAGCTTGCAGCGGGCATGGAAGAGACAGCGGCTTCCTCCGAAGAGATCAATGCAATGTCCCATGAGATCGAAAGTGCAGCAAAGAGTATTGCAACACGTTCACAGGACGGTGCAACGGAAGCAGATGATATCCGTGACCGTGCCGTAGGTATTAAAAAGACAACAACAGAAAATGATGAGCGTACCAAGGCAATCCATGCCGAGATCAATGAGGGACTGACAAAAGCACTTGAAGATATCAAGGTAGTCGATCAGATCGGTGTTCTTGCAGAGTCCATTATGGAGATTACCGGACAGACCAACCTGTTAGCACTCAATGCTTCAATTGAGGCAGCGCGTGCAGGAGAGGCAGGAAAGGGATTTGCAGTTGTTGCGGATGAGATCAGAGTACTTGCCGAGCAGTCAAAGGCAGCAGTTGTACATATCCAGGATGTGACAAAGAATGTTGTGGAATCGGTAACAAATCTTGCAGACGGAGCAAAGAAGTTGTTAGAGTTTGTTGGAACCGACGTGGTAGACAGCTTTGCGGGATTCTCCGATATGGCGGATTCCTACAGCAATGATGCAGGAAGTATTGATGCACTGGTAACAGATTTCTCAGCATCCTCAGAGCAGCTGTTAGCATCGATCAACGGCGTTATGGATGCCATCGGCGAGGTAAGCAAGGCGGCTACAGAGGGAGCAACCGGTACAAACGATATCGCAGAGAAGACAGGTGTTGTGGTAGAGAAGGCAGCCGAGATTAAAGAGAAAGCGGAAGCAGCTCATCATGCAGCAGATAAGTTACAGCAGAACGTAGAGCATTTTATTGTATAAGGAATAAAAGTAAATAAGAAGAAATTAACAGGCACAAATAATAAAACAGCGGGTAACAACAAGAAAAGAAGTTGTTATCCGCTGTTTTATTTATGACATATGAGATTTACTCACCCTGGTAATTGTTTTGTACATACTGTTCGACCGCTGTATTATCCTCTGGCATACGGCAGCCGACGATAAAGACGTTCTCATTGTCTGTGCTTCGGATGATATGACCTTCTAACTGGCGGGCATTTTCCACCGGAAGATCAGGAATCGATAAGGTGATATCAGAACCGATCGCACTGGAAAAGAAATTATCACGGACACTGAATGCAAAGCCGCCGGCACTGATGTTGATCATCTGACCGTTATATTGTTTACCGTTCTGTTTTACCGTGATCGTACATTTGTTAGAGATCGGCATACGAGGATATTTACGCCGGTTAACAACCTTCGGGTTGGTTGTAACTGTAATCTTATACATATCGGACGACTGACCACGCATCGTGGTGATCTCAGCATTTTCCCAGATATACAATGCGTTTGTCACGGAGATCTGCAGTTCGTAGGTAAAATTCCTGTTTCTGGTATCGATTGAACTTCCGGAAGGAACATGCAGACGTGCCGTGATTCCACCATCTAAGGATTCTGTCACTTCGCCGTGAGCGGTGAAAGAAGAGCTTCCGTTCTTTGCAATCAGGATGACTTTCATGCCGGGTTTGGCATCGCCAATTCCCATGAAACCACCGGTACCAAGCTCACCCATCAGTTTTCCGACAATGGTTTCGATCTTGTTTACGTTGATGGCAGATTCTTCATATTTACTCAGCATGGTGCGGGAAACATCGTCTGACTGGTTGATACATTTTGTCATGACACCCATGGTATCGCAGACCTGTTTCATGTTGTCGACCATGTCCTGATTGGAGGATTCCACATCTTTCATGGCGCCATCGATTACTTTAATGTTTTCACCGAGTGTTGTTGAGTCCTGCGTAATACTGGAAACACTTTCTTTTACGAGTGTTAGTTTTTCACGTGTTGTCTGGATAAGTTCAAGTGTCTGCGTGATGGACTGTGTCATTTTTCCGGAAGTCTCATCTAAATGGGTCAACGCATCACGAATGCGGCCGGAGGAATTTTTGGTCTCCACGCTGAGCCCCTGAATCTGGTCAGCTACAACGGCAAAGCCTTTTCCGGCAGCACCGGCTCTGGCGGCTTCGATGGAGGCGTTTAAGGCGAGGAGGTTTGTCTGGAAAGTAATTCCTTCGATCGTTCCGGTCTCTTCCTTTACCATATCAAAATCCTGTTTGAAGTTCTCTAAAACCTGTTCGACATGCGCGGACAGATCAGCCATTGTGTTGGTGGTTGTCACAACATCGGCAAGCTCTTCGGCACTTAAGTTTGCATGCTCGATGGATTCCTGAATCAGATTTACCATCTTTTCGATCAGAGCTGCCACATTTTGCACCTGCATGTTGATATCGGAGGTTTTATCCATGGAGGACATCGTTTTTGTATAAAGAATATCGTTATTCTGGGTAAGCTCTTCCATACTTTTTACAACGGAATCAGCTCCTTGCCTGTTTTCATCAGCAAGTTCGCGGACAACAGTGACACCATCAACAATGGAACTGCTGGCGCCTTTTACCTGTCCGACTGTTGTTACCACGCGGTCTAAATTGTCCCGGATGGAGTTGACGAGTGCACCGTCAGATTCGTTTAAATGGTCAATGGAAACAACGTAGCAGATATAGCAGAGCAATATCGTGGAAATCTGAAGATAGTAATCGTTCAGTACGATACTCGGGTTGATTCCATACATATTATGTAAAACAAGATGGACAATTACGATGATCTCATTGGCAATACCACACCGGATCATGTACTTGCGATCCTTAAAAAGAATCAGCATACTTGTCAGAGGCAGGATATAGCCGAAAGCGATCGCGGAATCCGTGGTAAGGATGACGTAAGTATAAAACGAACCGTAACCGACGGCAACGATTTCCTTGTATACAGAAGAAGCTTTTCCATTGATCTTTAGTACGAGAATACCAATGAAAAAGGGAACCCATGCCATGAGAAGAAAGGTTGTGTAATATTTTGCGGAGTGAAGCCCCTGGGATGTCTCAGAGCCATAGGACAAAGTCATGATGGCGATTAAGATCAGCCAGACCGTACGAGCTTTTGCATTTGACTTTGCTTTGAAATACAATTCGTTATACTCCATAAAATCTCTCCATTCCTGCCCGTTTTTCAGGGCATCATAAGTTTGTGCGTAAGCACAAATCTTGCGTGTGAAAAATCTTATTTTTCACACTATTTTCATTCTGTGTAAGTTAGGACTAAAGTAACACCTTTAATCAGATTTTAAGTTTATAGCGGGGTACTGTCAATCCTTTAAAGCAATAAAGACTGAAAATGATCTTTTTCCTTTTCCCAGTTCTCATTAAGCCAGTCCACGACCTGGAGCTTTCCGTCCTCTGTAAAAGGAAAGGTGGCAGAGCTTTTTAAGGAATCATCTGTGACTGCAAAGTTATAGGGACCCGGCCAGTAAGTGGCACGGAAAATGTCATGATCGGACTCTTCCTCATGGTCCTTCTGGATCAGGTAGCGCATGCCTTTGTAGCTGCCGGTAAATTTTTCTTTTTTATAGAAATTAAGGTTTAATATGTCCTCCGGTGTGATCATGGTGATGTCTCCTTTATAAATAAAAATGAATGGGATTACAAAGTATCTCTATTATAACAGCTGCAGACAGAGATGGAAAGCAGCATAACGGTGAAATGCATATAATATAGAAGAAACAGGAAAAGGTGAAATCTATAACGGAATATAAATATTCCCAATAATTAAAATAATGAAAAAAAATTCATACATTTAGGAAGGTTCTTGAATGATAATGCAAAAGAATGGAAATTAGTAGAAAAAGCGTTATATTTATACATGTCTGAAAATGAGAAAAAGTATTGACAAAAAACGGCTCGCATGTATAATAAAAAAGTGTTGTTCGTCGGGAACAAACAGTTGTATATTTTTAAAGTGCAACGGGCAAAGAGGTCTGTTGGCACTTTTTTTTGCTTATACAAAAATATTTTAGCGCGATAACGTGCTACAACGATAATGTTATAAAGACGCCATGGCGTTTTTATATAGAACAATTTTCTATAAGGAGGAACTATTATGAAAAAGAAACTGATTTCTCTTTTTCTGATCGGTGCCATGACTACCGGAATGGTAGCAGGATGCGGTTCAGGAAACAGCAATGCTGATGCGGGAAACAACGCTTCTTCTGACAACGCTGCTGTAGAGGGAACAGAGGCAGCTGCAGACGGCACAGAGAGTACTTTTAACGGTACTTACAGCAACAAACAGGTAATCTTAGGCGAGAGTTCTGAGACAAGTGGAGATATTACTCCATTCTGGGCAAACGGTGCTTCTGATTACGATGCATTCAAATTAGTTACAGGTATGGCTCCGATCGACAAAGACCAGACAGGTAAATGGATCGAGAACCCGGCTGTTCTTGACAATCTGGAAGTAACAGATAACGAGGACGGAAGCAGAACTTACACTGTTAAGATCAAGGACGGCTTAAAGTTCAGTGATGGTTCTGATATCAATGCAGATGATTACTTATTAACATACATGTTAAGATGCAATGAGATGGTTACGGATCTCGAAGCAAGCAACTTAACAGACAGTACTGTTCAGTATGTAAAAGGATATGATGCATATTTAAATGGTGAGAGCGATACATTCGAAGGACTTCATCTGATCGATGACAAGACTTTTTCTGTAACGATCGATGCACAGTTTATGCCATATTACTATGGACAGGCTTTGATCTCTAACCAGCCGGAGTCTATGGACTTATGGCTGCCGGAAGATGTTACTTTAGAGGATACAGAGGATGGTGTGAAATTCTCTGATAACTTTACTTCTGAGTATATCGGTGACAAAGTACAGGCTGCAAGATATGACTACAATATCTGCTCCGGTCCTTACATGTTCACATCTTATGATGAGAACTCTTATGCATACACACTGACAAAGAACCCGAATTTCCCGGGTAACTTTGAGGGACAGACAGCAAATATCGAAACTGTTATCGTAAAATATACACCACAGGATACTATGATGGATCAGTTAAAGACCGGTGCTGTTGATATCTTATACCAGGTAGCAGACGGTGATCAGATCGAGCAGGGTCTTGACATGGTAGAAGAGGGTAACTTCAATTACTTAAGCTATGGCCGCGCAGGTTATGGAATGATTTCTCTCAAATGTAATCAGGGACCAACCCAGTTCAAAGAAGTACGTCATGCAATGGCTTACTTGCTTGACCGTGTAACATTTGCACAGACATTCACCGGTGGACATGGTACGGTTGTAAGCGGACCTTATGGTACACAGCAGTGGATGGCTGAGGAATACGCAGAAGAATTAGACGGATTAAACTCTTACACATACAGCCTTGACTCTGCAGTCAAAGAGTTAGAGGATGGCGGCTGGGTATACAACGAAGATGGTTCTGATTACTCAGGTTCCGGAATCCGTTATAAGAAATTAGACGATGGTACTTACATGCCGTTAGTCATCGAGTGGTTCTCTTCTGAGAATAACTCTGTATCTGACCTGCTTGTAACTTCCTTACAGCAGAACCCGGATGTAGAAGCAGCAGGTATGAAGATCAACCAGACTGTTGGTACTTTCACAGACTTACTGACCTATTACTATGATAACTCAACGGAGAACCCATATCAGATGTTCAACTTAGCAAGTGGTTTCGGTAACCCTTATGATGTTGCATTCCAGTATGAGCCGGGCTCTTCTAACAACACCAACGCATTAGAGGGCGAAGAAGGACAGAAACTGTATGATCTTGCACTTGCCATGAATCATACAGAAGAAGGTGATGATGAGGCTTATGCAAAAGCATGGTTCGATTTCATCGCTGACTGGAATGATGAGCTTCCTGAGATTCCGCTGTACTCCAATGATTATCATGACTTCTTCACATCAAAATTACATGATTTTGAAGAAGATGGATACAACTGGGATGCAACAAACGCAATTCTGTATGCAAACATGGAGTAATTGATTCTGATTAGAATATTTCATTTCAATGTAATATTTTATTCCATGTGAAATTTTACCGGTATGTGGCGTGGGGCATAAGTCCCGCGCCCATGCGGTATATATTCCGGCAAATTCTTTGATCGTTTCTTTTGGAATGGGATCAAAGGGGCATGTCAGGATTTTGTTCCTAAGGAAACGAAGAAGAAAAATCAAATGAAGGTTGGTTAAATTATGTTAAAGTACGTTGGGAAAAGAATTTTATATATGATAGGGGTATTCTTTGTAGTATCCATTATCCTTTTTGTACTGTTTAATAACGTACCTGGTGACCGTGCTCTTAATCAGGTGCAGAACTTAAGAGGTAAAGTCTCCGATGAGACATTCCAGCTCCGCTATCAGGAAGCGAGAGAAAAATTAGGATTAGACGATCCGATTCCGGTCCGCTATGTAAAATGGATGGGAAACTTGTTAAAAGGTGATCTTGGATATTCTTCCTTCTACAAAAAAGATGTGAAAGACTGTCTCTCTACACCACTGTTAAACACGATACAGATCAATATCGTATCCACGATACTCGCATTGGCGATCACGATACCGCTCGGTATTCACTGTGCGGTCAGAAAATTTTCTAAATTTGACAATACGGTACAGGTACTGACGATTGTCGGCTACAGCATGCCTCAATATATAGTTGCACTGGTATTTATTTTTGTTTTTGCCGTAAAACTCGGCTGGTTCCCGATCAGTGGCATGAATACGCCGAACTTCCAGGGAACAGGAGTGGCATTCGTGCTTGACCGTCTCCACTATCTGGCACTTCCGGTCATCGTTATGACGGTTGCAGCGTTAGGAAGTATGACACGTTATGTCCGTGCGGCAATGATCGACGCACTTCGTATGGATTATATCCGTACTGCAAGAGCAAAAGGTTTGAAGGAAAAGGTTGTTATTTATTCCCACGCATGGAGAAATGCACTTCTTCCGGTCATCACACTGATCATCAGCTGGTTCATGAGTATTTTCATGGGTTCGATCGTTATCGAGCAGATTTTCCAGTTGAATGGTATCGGTAAAATGTATTATGTCGGACTGATGAATCAGGATTATGATATGGCATTGGCAGTCAACATGCTCTACTGTATCATCACACTGCTCAGCAACCTGATCACAGACTTAAGCTACGGTCTGGTAGATCCGCGTGTACGCATTGATAAGTAGGAGGAACGAAAAACATGAAGATGCTCAAACACCTTTTTGGAAAAAGGGATAAAGAACTCGATGTATTACAGGAAGAAGCGCTTCAGAGTCCGCTCCGTACGGTTGTGAGGAATTTTACCTCAAACAGACTTGCGTTTGGCGGCCTGATCGTATTTTTGGTTATTTTCCTGATCGTACTGATCGGACCGGTCTTTAACCCGATCGACTTAAGTGAAAAAGAAGAGACACAGATCAATGTCGCTCCGGGACTGAATATGATGAAAGTGCCGGATGGTTTAAAAGGAAATGTAAAAGAGATTTCCACGGGTGCAACATTCAGCGTGGGCGTTGACAATGACGGAAAAGTCTATGTCTGGGGTTACACCAAGATCAGTAACAAGATCGACATTGCAAAGAAGATGCCAAAGCAGAAAGAAATGGGAAAAGTGGTATCTGTATCTGCAGGATTTGACCATGTCATGGCACTCAATGAAGATGGGGAGCTTTTCATCTGGGGTAGTGACCGTATGGGACAGTGTCAGGTTCCGATGGAAGTAAAGCATGAGAAGATCAAACAGATCGCAGCCGGTTATCAGATTTCTTATGTTTTAACCGAAGGCGGCGAAGTCATCGCATGGGGAAATGAAAACTTAAATGATGTGCGCCTGACCAGAAGAAACGGTAACAGCCACATTGCAAAGATTTCCGTAGCAAATACAACTTTAATGGCACTCACAGATGATGGTGAGATCCGGCATTTAGGAAGTCAGAAATCCGATATTTCCAATATCCCGGAAGATCTTGGAAAAGCAAAAGATATTGTGACAACATCCGATGCCTGTGTTGCACTGATGGAGGATGGTTCTCTCCGTATCTGGGGAAAAGCCAACAAGAGTGAGAAAGAGATTCCGGAAATGGATGGAGAGATCGTTTCCATGTTTGCCGGAAGATATCATATTACAACACTGACAGATAAAGGAACTGTTTACTCCTGGGGAAGCAATGCAAAACACCAGACAGACGTTCCAAAGAAAGCAAAAGATGTTACTGCCATCTACGGCGGTACTTATCAGAACTATGCAGTGACAAAATCCGGGGATATTGTGACCTGGGGATTAAAAGGTTATCTGTTCGGAAGCGATGAACTTGGACGTGACGTATTCACGCGTATCTTAAACGGTGGACGTATGACCATGACGATCGGTGCGATCTCTGTTATCATTTCCACGATCATCGGTATCATCGTCGGTGGTGTGTCCGGTTTCTTCGGAGGCTGGGTAGATATCGTGTTACAGCGTATCACAGAGATCGTTGCATGTCTTCCGTTCCTGCCGATGGCGATGATCTTAACATCTATTATCGGAAACAGTATGACAGAGAGCGCAAGGATTGCCCTGATCATGGTGATCCTCGGTATATTAAGCTGGCCGAGCCTTGCAAGACTTGTCCGTGCACAGGTGCTTGCCGAGCGTGAGCAGGAGTTTGTAACCGCTGCAAATGCGATGGGTGTAAAACGTTCCGTGATCGTATTTAAGCATATTATCCCGAATGTTATTTCGGTTATCATTGTATCCGCAACGCTTGATTTTGCATATTGTATGCTGACAGAGTCTACGTTATCCTTCTTAGGATTCGGTGTGAAACTGCCGCGTCCTACCTGGGGAAATATGTTGAACGGCTGCGTAAGTTCCGTTGTTATCCAGAACTACTGGTGGAGATGGGTATTCCCTGCCATCATGTTAGGTATCTGCGTAATCTGTATCAATATGGTCGGCGACGGTCTGCGTGATGCCATCGACCCGAAATCAAATGAGCGTTAAAGGAGGAGACACAAAATGGCTTTATTAGAGATTCATGACCTGCATACCTTCTTTAAAACGAAAAAGGGTATTGTCAAGGCAGTAAACGGTGTTTCTTATTCGGTAGAACCGGGAAAGACACTTGGTGTTGTAGGTGAGAGCGGAAGCGGCAAGAGTGTTTCCGCCATGAGTATTTTAAAATTATTAGATGGCAACGGTTATATTGACAGCGGTGAGATTATTTTTGACGGTAAAAATCTTGCAGACGTATCTGTAAAAGATATGTGTAAGATCCGTGGAAATGAGATCTCTGTTATCTTCCAGGAGCCGATGACCAGCTTAAACCCGATTTTTACCGTGGAGCGTCAGCTCTCCGAGCCTTTTATCATTCATCAGGGAATGAATAAAAAAGAGGCAGCCGAGAAAGTGGTTGAGATGTTAAAGGATGTCCGTATCCCGAACCCGGAGGCAGTTGCAAAACAGTATCCGCATCAGCTTTCCGGTGGTATGCGTCAGCGTGTCATGATCGCCATGGCACTTGCCTGCCGACCGAAACTGTTGATCGCCGATGAGCCGACGACTGCACTTGATGTAACGATCCAGGCGCAGATCTTAAAATTAATGAATGATCTGAAAAAAGAGAAAGGAACATCCATTCTCTTTATCACACATGATCTTGGTGTTATCAACGAGATGGCAGACGATGTCGCTGTTATGTACTGTGGTCAGGTTGTGGAAAAAGCTCCGGTGCGCAGCATTTTTGGGGATAACTCCTACCTGCATCCGTATACGGAAGGACTGCTTTACTCTATCCCGCGTCTTGATACACCGACCGGAATCCGCTTAGAGGCGATTCCGGGTGCCGTACCGCATCCGCTGGACCTTCCGAAGGGATGTAAATTTGCACCGCGCTGTAAATATGCAACGGACAAGTGCCGTGAGATGGAACCGGAACTGAATGAGGTAGAACCGGGACATATGGTACGCTGCTTTTATCCGAAGAAAGGGGAAAGAAACTAATGAGTGACGAGAACAAGGTATTACTGCGCGTTTCGAATTTAAAACAGTATTTCCCGATCGGAAAAAAGAAGATGGGAAAACCACAGTCATTTGTAAAGGCAAATGATGGAATCAGTTTAAATATTTACGAAGGCGAGACATTTGGTCTGGTAGGTGAGAGTGGATGTGGAAAATCCACATTCGGACGTACGCTGTTACAGCTTTACCGTCAGACCGGCGGACGCACCGTATATTACGGACGTACCGTTGAAGATTTTGATTTAAAATATGTTGAGGAGATCTTTAAGAATCTTCCGGATAAAAAGAAAAAATGCGAGGAACTTTTAGGTAAAGTAAAAAAATTAGAGGCTGACTATGCAAAAATGCCGGAGGGCACTGAGGAAGAAAAGATCGCTAAGAAGGTAGCCGGACAGCACCTTGCCGAGATGGAGAGCGAGGCAGATAACGATCTTTTGGATATCACAGCTCTGATTGGTGGACTTTATACGTTAGATGAGACTGCACTTGCAGAGGCAGGCCGTCATTATCTCGCAGAGTATCTTGCCATGAAAGAGATCCGAAAGATCAATGCACAGGCAGATGAGTTTGAGAAGAACGGAAAATCTGCGAAAGCCGGGGAAGTAAAGAAAAAGATTCCGGAGCTTCAGAAAAAAGTACAGGCTGAGTTAGCAGAGATCGATAAGATCCGTGACAACTGCAAAAAGGATGAAGATTTTGAAAAATATGAGGTACAGAAGGACGACGGCATCAATCTTGCAAACTTAACCGATGCAGAGATGCGTTATTTACGCCGTGATCTTCAGCTTATTTTCCAGGATCCATATTCATCCTTAAACCCACGTATGACCGTAGGGCAGATCATCGGCGAGGGACTGATGGCGCACAATATCTTCAAAAAAGGTGATCCGAAGATGCAGGATTATATCATGGAGATCATGGAGAAGTGTGGACTTGCGTCCTATTTTATTCATCGTTATCCGCATCAGTTCTCCGGTGGACAGAGACAGCGAATCGGTATTGCGCGTTCTCTTGCAGTACATCCGAAGTTTGTTGTCTGTGATGAGGCGGTATCTGCACTGGATGTTTCCATTCAGTCACAGATCATTAACCTTCTGTTAGACTTAAAAGAGCAGAATAATTTAACCTATCTGTTCATTTCCCATGACCTTTCTGTTATCAAATACATCAGTGACAGAATCGGTGTAATGTATCTGGGAAATATGATGGAGCTTTCCGATACGGAGCATCTGTTTGCACATCCGTACCATCCATATACAGAGGCATTACTTTCTGCGATCCCTACAACGGATGTGGATGGCAGGAAAGAGACGATCATTCTTGAGGGAGATATCCCAAGCCCGATCAACCCGCCGAAGGGATGTAAGTTCCATACGAGATGTCGTTACTGCACAGAGATCTGCAAGAATGTGACTCCGCAGTTCGAAGAGGTAGAACCGGGACATTTCGTGGCATGTCATCATAAATTAGGTGTGCCGGAAGAAAAATAGTTATTGTCTGCACTATAGATGTGAACAGCAGCAAAAAATAAAAATAGATACAAATTGACAGATGATAAGAGCTGGCTTAAACTGGAAACGTAGTGTTTTTAGTGAGAGTGAGCTCTTATTTTATAAGTAAGAAATGGAGAGTTTTATGTTATTTCAGAGAAAAATAGATGGAGCAATGAAAAAACTGCATGAGGGCAGTGATGCTGCCGAGGAAGAACGCAGAAAAGAAGCGGGGGAGCCGTATGAGGAGATGGAACGTCCGGAACTGGAAAAGGGGGATATGCCTGCAATGATCATCGCAGCATTTATCACATTCATACCGGTTGCCATTTTAGTGCTTGGAATTATTCTTGTGGCAGGATATTTCCTGTTACACTGACTGGCAGGAGACCACCGGCGCAGACAAAGATTACTGTGTTAAAACCAGGCGGGAGTTTGAAGGGGGAGAGAAAATTGATATTTGGGGATAGTGAGCAGAAAAAGAAACAAAAGGAACAGCGCAGCAGGGAAAAGGAATGGAAGGGGAAACTGACTGGTGCCGGGATGGAAAAGGGAGCTGCCGGTGAACTGGCAAAAATAATAACTGAGGCACAGAGGTCAGGAGAAAGTCTTCAGGAAGGCTATAAAACATCAAGGGAACATTTAGAACGTGCACAGCGTAAGATAGAACTTTTACTGGATGAAATGACGGAGGAACCGGAACGGGATGTAAAAAAAAGCCTGGATTCTTTGATCGTGGATTTAGATCATGTTTATCACATATGTTCGATCCGGGAGGACGATCCGGATTACGGTTCAACGGTAAAGTGTTTAAAGACGGCATCATCGGAGCTTGGAATGCCGGATGCAAAGATCAGCACACTTATGCTGCGCAGCGAGCTGGAAAACATACAGGCAGTGTTAAAGGATGCTGCGGCATGGGAAGCACCGGATTTTTTTGCACTTGCATTTTATTTGATTCGTGAAGAGAAAGATACACTTGCTGATATGGAAAATGGACAGCGCAATCAGTTCCTTTCGGATTATCTGAAAGAAAATTTTACGGACCGCTATGCAGACAGCATCGAAGCAGCAGGGTTAAAAGAGGATATGGATGCTTTTATTCGTATGATTCATGCTATATATAACTAAAAGTTATGAAACATGTCACTTTGTATAATTATGATTAAAATCCATCAAGAATTTAGGTGAATCTGAATATTGTGCAAAGTGTATATTTTTGCTATTATTGCAACAACAAGTTTCAGAGCTTTCGCAAATGTATGAAATATCATGACAATATAAGGTGCGGAAGATGAATGGAGGAAAAAGTGTGAAAAATTACATTTTTCACACACAAGATTTGTGTTTGAACACAAACTTGTGATGCCCTGAAAAATGGGTAGGAATGGAGGCTATTATGAAAAAAGCGGTAAGTATGTTTTTAACAGCAGCACTGGCAGTAAGTTGTCTGGCAGGCTGTGGCAGTTCAGCAGGAAACACATCAACAGGCAATGCATCTGCAGGAGCAGACAGCAGCGCATCAGACGACAGTGCAGCGGACGGTTCTGTATTTAAGATCGGAAGCATCGGACCGACAACCGGTGATGCAGCAATTTACGGAAACGCAGTTATGAACGCAGCACAGATGGCAGTGGATGAGATCAATGCAGCTGGCGGTGCAAACGGATATCAGCTTGCATTCAAAGCAGAGGATGATCAGAACGATGCAGAGAAATCCGTCAATGCATATAACTCATTAAAAGACTGGGGTATGCAGATCTTAATGGGAACTGTTACAACAACACCTTGTGTAGCAGTTGCAGACAAGACAGCAGAAGATGGTATGTTTGAGATTACACCATCCGCATCATCCACAGATGTTATCACAAACGATAATGTATTCCAGGCATGCTTTACAGATCCGAACCAGGGTACAGCTTCTGCACAGTACATTGCAGACAACAATTTAGGAACAAAAGTTGCAGTCATCTATGACAGTTCGAGCGTATATTCTTCCGGTATCGAAGCTACTTTCGTGGAAGAGGCACAGAATAAAGGACTTGAGGTTGTAGCTGAGGAAGCGTTTACAGCAGATTCCAAGACAGATTTTTCCACACAGCTTCAGAAAGCGCAGTCTGCAGGCGCTGACTTAGTATTCTTACCGATTTACTATACAGAGGCATCTATCATTTTAACCCAGGCAAACGGTATGGGTTATGAGCCGGCTTTCTTCGGTGTTGATGGTATGGACGGAATCCTTGGCGTTGAGAACTTTGATACATCTTTAGCGGAAGGTGTTATGTTATTAACTCCATTCGCTGCAGATGCAGATGATGAGAAAACAAAAGCATTTGTTTCCACATACAAAGAGAAATATGGCGATGTTCCAAACCAGTTCGCAGCAGATGCTTACGATGCAATCTATGTTATCAAAGCAGCTATCGAGCAGGCAGGTGCAACACCGGATATGAGTGCTTCTGATCTGGGCACTGCATTAACCGGAGCAATGACATCTATCTCTGTAGATGGATTGACAGGTGAGGGAATGACATGGCAGGCAACCGGAGAGGTCAGCAAGGCTCCGAAGGCAGTAGTGATCAAAGATGGTGCTTACGCAGCAATGTAAATGAAATAAAAAATAAATAGTTATTTTATAAGGAAAGAAAGGGGTTGTTTGCAGACGAAGCTGTCGCAGTCAGCCCCTTTTATACTTATGACAGAATATTTTTAAACGTCACATTGTGGCGTTTTTTGAAACAAAAAGATTGTATACAAGTATTTCAAATGGTATAATAAAAAAATCAATGTATTAACGTTATAAAGTAAGAATGGAGGATTGTTATGAATTTCTTATCTTACCTGATCAATGGTATCAGTCTTGGAAGCGTCTATGCGATCATTGCACTGGGATATACCATGGTATACGGTATCGCAAAGATGTTAAACTTTGCACATGGAGATGTTATCATGATCGGCTGTTATGTGGTATTCCTTGCCATGAACGGTCAGGGATGGCCGCCACTTGTGGCAGTTGTTCTGTCTGTTATTGTTTGTACGGTTCTTGGTATCGTCATCGAAAAAATTGCTTACAAACCACTCAGACGTGCTACCCCGCTTGCCGTATTGATTACAGCGATCGGTGTCAGCTACTTTTTACAGAATGCCGCACTGTTATTATTCGGTGCAGACACAAAGTCCTTTACAAATGTTGTAACACTGCCGTCCTTAAAACTTGCAGGTGGAAGTCTTACAATCTCAGGAACCACGATCGTGACGGTTCTTGCCTGTGTCATCATCATGGCTGGTCTGATGATTTTTATCAAAAAAACAAAAGCCGGACAGGCTATGCTTGCTGTTTCTGAGGATAAAGATGCAGCACAGCTGATGGGTGTGAATGTCAATGCAACAATTTCACTGACCTTTGCAATTGGCTCCGGGCTTGCGGCAATCGCAGGTGTGCTGTTCTGCTCCGCATATCCTACACTGACTCCTTATACAGGTTCCATGCCTGGTATCAAAGCATTTACCGCAGCGGTATTCGGAGGAATCGGTTCCATTCCGGGAGCACTGATTGGTGGTATTCTGCTTGGTATCATTGAGATCTTAGGACGTGCTTATATTTCGTCCCAGTTGTCAGATGCAATCGTGTTTGCAGTACTGATCATTGTACTGCTTGTAAAACCGACCGGTATTCTTGGAAAACAGATCCACGAAAAAGTATAAGGTCAGATTGGAGTAATGATATGTCAAAATTAAATGTAAAATCAATGAAAAAAAGTACATTAGACCATCTGATTACCTTTGCGATGGTAATTGTGGCCTATCTCATCGTCCAGATACTGATTGCAGCCGGAGTGTTGTCCTCCCTGATGCAGGGACTTTTAGTGCCGATGTGCACTTATTCCATTGTTGCGATCGGATTAAATCTGTGCGTGGGTTATTTAGGGGAACTCAGTATCGGACATGCAGGATTTATGTGTGTCGGTGCTTTTTCAAGTGCATTTGCAACAAAACTTTTACAGAATGTGATCCCAAACCAGATTCTGCTGTTTATCATCGTTTTAATTATCGGAACCGCTGTAGCAGCATTTTTCGGATTCCTGATCGGTATCCCGGTACTGCGCTTAAGAGGTGACTATCTTGCAATCGTAACGCTTGCATTTGGTGAGATCATCAAAAACGTGATCAACGTACTTTATATCGCAAAAGATACCGATGGTTTTCATTTTGCGATTTCAAATGGAAATGCAATCAAACTTTCCGATGAGGGAGAGTGGCTGATCAATGGTGCAAAAGGAATTGCAAAGATTCCGCACTTATCCAGCTTTACCGCCGGCGTGATTATGATTCTGATCTGTCTTTTCATTGTATATCATCTGGTAAATTCCAGAAGCGGACATGCCATCATGGCGATCCGTGATAACCGTATTGCAGCTGAATCGGTTGGTATTAACATTACAAAATTTAAATTGATGGCATTTACGATCTCTGCAGCGATCGCGGGAGCAGGCGGTGTTTTATATGCGCACAATCTGTCTACTGTTACAGCAACACCTGCAAACTTTGGTTACAACATGTCGATCATGATCCTTGTATTTGTTGTATTAGGCGGTATGGGAAGCTTCCGCGGTTCGATCATTGCGGCTGTGATCCTGACATTGCTGCCGGAGGTACTGCGTGGACTCTCCGATTATCGTATGCTGATTTATTCCATCGTACTGATCGCAATGATGCTCTTTAACTGGGCACCGAAATGTATTGAGTTCAGACAGCGTATGGCAGCGAAACTGAAAAAGAACACAAAGAAAGGAGTACAGTAACATGAGTTTATTGGAAGTAAAAAATCTTGGTATCTCCTTTGGCGGTCTGCGTGCAGTAGACGGATTTCATATTTCAATCGAAAAAGGACAGTTATACGGACTGATCGGGCCGAACGGTGCCGGAAAAACGACCGTATTTAATATGCTCACCGGTGTGTATACACCAAATGACGGATCTATCACATTAGATGGAGTGGATATCACAGGGAAAAAGACCATCGATATCAATAAAGCAGGAATCGCCCGTACATTCCAGAATATCCGTCTGTTTAAAGACCAGTCCGTACTTGATAATGTAAAAATCGGTCTGCACAATCAGATCACTTATTCCACACTGACCGGAATTTTGCGTCTGCCGAAGTACCATAAGGCAGAAAAAGAGATGAATGAGAAGGCAATGGAACTTTTAAAAGTCTTTGACCTTGAGAAGGAAGCAGATTTTCTTGCATCCAACCTTCCTTATGGTAAACAGAGAAAACTTGAGATCGCGAGAGCACTTGCGACAAATCCAAAGCTTCTGCTCTTAGATGAGCCGGCTGCCGGTATGAACCCGAACGAGACAAAAGAGCTGATGGAGACAATTCATTTTGTGAGAGATGAGTTTGACATGACAGTGCTTCTGATCGAGCATGATATGAAACTGGTATCCGGTATCTGTGAGAAACTTACCGTGTTAAACTTCGGGCAGGTTTTAGCAGAGGGTAAAACGACAGAAGTCCTGAATGATCCACAGGTTATCAAGGCATACTTAGGAGAATAGGAAAGGAGGTTTTAAGTTATGGCAATGCTTGAAGTAAAAAATCTGGAAGTATACTATGGCGTGATCCAGGCAATCAAGGGAATCTCCTTTGAGGTCAATGAGGGAGAAGTCATTGCGCTGATCGGTGCAAACGGCGCCGGAAAGACGACAACGCTGCAGACGATCACCGGTATGTTGAGTCCTGCGGCGGGCGAGATTATTTTTGAGGGATGTGATATCTCAAAGATCCCGGGACACAAGATCGTTTCAATGGGAATGGCGCATGTGCCGGAGGGACGTCGTGTATTTGCAGAGTTGTCCGTATATGAAAACTTAAAACTGGGTGCATATACCAGAAAAGATAAACAGGAGATCGCAGAGTCATTAGCAAAAGTATATGAGAGTTTTCCACGACTGGAAGAGCGTAAAAACCAGCTTGCAGGAACCTTAAGCGGTGGTGAGCAGCAGATGCTTGCCATGGGGCGTGCGCTGATGTCAAAACCGAAGATCATCCTGATGGATGAGCCGTCTATGGGACTTTCTCCGATTCTCGTGGAAGAGATTTTCCACATTATCCGTGAAATCTCTGCGGGTGGAACAACCGTACTTTTAGTAGAGCAGAATGCGAAGAAAGCGTTATCCATCGCTGACCGTGCATATGTACTGGAGACCGGCAATATCGTTCTCTCCGGTGATGCAAAGGAAATGATGAATAACGAATCGATCAAGAAAGCATATCTTGGAGAATAGGGGGATGCAGCAATGAAAAAAACAGTGATTACAATCGCAAGAAGCTACGGCAGCGGCGGACGTACGCTGGGTAAGCTGCTCGCAGAAGAACTTGGAATTAATTGCTACGACAGAGAGATTTTAAGAATGGCATCCGATGACAGCGGCATCAATGAGGCGCTTTTCGGACAGACCGATGAAAAATTAAAGAAATCACCTTTGTTTCGTATTGCACGCAAAAATCCGTACAAGGGCGGTGTAATCCCGCCGGAGAGCGCAGATTTTGTATCGGATGACAACCTGTTTAATTATCAGGCAAAAGTGATCCGTGAACTGGCGGAGGAAGAGTCCTGTATCATTATCGGAAGATGTGCGGATTATGTGTTAAAGGATGATCCGAATGTGCTCCGTCTGTTTTTCTTTGCACCGAAGGAAGATTGTATCGTCCGTGTAATGGAGCATGACGGAATCACCGGGCGGGATGCGGAGAATAAGATCGAAAAGATCGATAAGCACCGTGCGGATTATTATAAATATTATACCGGGAAGGACTGGTATGATGCGAGAAACTATGATTTCTGTCTGGATACGACTTCCATGGGATATGAAAAGCTGGTGGAGGTTGTGAAGAACTTTATTGAGGTGTACCAGAGTTAAGGTGCGGGGATGAAAAAGCAGGGCATGGGTGGCTCTGCTTTTTTGTGGGAGTGGGGTGGCTGGGTTTGCCGGCTGGTGCGGTGTGCCGACCGCCTGCGTACCTGCATGAAAAAGAATACTATACAGCTTTCCTTTGGGTTGCTATAATAAAAAGAAAGGTTTGCCAACGCGAAACTCTCAAGAACGTAGCGTCGTTGTGCGGCGTGCCTTCGTTAAACAGGTGCCCGCCACACAACGACCACCACAACCTGAAAAAGAGTTTCGCCCAAGGCTTTATTATCCTATTATAACAACCCAAAAGAAAGGGGCACACACAAATGAGCGAGTTAACCAAAGAAATGCCAAAGAAACTGGGATTCGGCTGCATGCGTCTCCCGGTAACCGACGGCAGCACAGAAAATATCAACGACGCAGCGTTCTGCGAGATGGTCGATTCCTACATCGAACAGGGATTTAAGTACTTTGACACCGCATATCCATATCACAATGGCAGATCCGAGGAAACAGTCGGACGCTGTCTGGTACAACGGTATGCGAGGGATCGTTTTTTCCTTGCGAGCAAGATGCCGGTATGGCTGGTCAAAGAGTACGCTGACTACGGAAAGTATTTCGAGGAACAGTTAAAAAAATGCCAGGTAGAGTATTTTGACTTTTATCTTTTACATGCCATGAATAAAGACCGGGTCAAAGAGGCAGAGAACTTAGGCGGATTTCAGTTTGTACAGAGCATGAAAGCGGAGGGAAAGATCCGGCATATCGGATTTTCTTTCCACGATAAGGCAGATGTGTTGGATGAGATTCTGACAAATCATCCGGAGATGGAGTTTGTGCAGCTTCAGATCAATTATTATGACTGGGAGTCTGAGAACGTGCAGTCACGCAAATGTTATGAGGTGGCAGAAAAGCATGGAGTACCTGTGATCGTGATGGAGCCTGTCAAGGGCGGTACGTTAGCAAATATGGTCGGAGAGCCGGCGAGGATCTTAAGTGCGCTGGATGAAAATGCTTCCTATGCATCTTATGCGGTCCGGTATGCGGCATCACTGCCCAATGTAATTTTGGTGTTAAGCGGGATGTCGGATCTAAAGCAGTTACAGGACAATACGGCTTATATGAAAGATTTTCAGCCGCTCACGGATAAAGAGCAGCAGGCAATTGGAAAGGTGGTGGAAGAACTCGAAAAACTTCCAACGATTCCTTGTACCAACTGCCGTTACTGTGTGGAGGGATGTCCGAAAAAGATCCGTATCCCGGATATTTTTGGAGTCTACAACATGGGCGTACAGTTTGGAGTGACGGATGTGACGCGGGGGTCTTACCGCTGTCAGATCGACAGAAGCGGTAAAGCCGGAGACTGCATCAAATGCGGAAAATGCGAGGCACAGTGCCCGCAGCATCTTGAAATCCGAAAACTGTTAGAAGAGGCAGCAGACATTTATGAAAAAGAAATGCACTTATAATTTCTTCAAAATCTTTTCCATGTCCCGCTTATGCCCGATGATCATCAGATGTTCTTCTCTACGGAACACATACTCTGCATTAGGCATCAGTTCCATGCCGTTTTCAGCTTTGATGCCGATGATATTTGCATTATATTTGACGCGGACATTGACGTCCCTGATCGAATGACCGATCCATTCCGGCAGAGGGGCAATTTCGTAAATGGAAAAATTATTTCCGAGTTCCACATAGTCAAAGACCTGATTTGCAGAAAAACGGACTGCAACTTTTTCTGCAATATCACGGTCTGGATAAATAACTTCGTCCGCGCCGTTGCGCAGCAGGAACTTTGCGTGGATATCACGGTTGGCCTTGCTGACAACATATTTTGCTCCAAGATCTTTTAACAGGCTTGTGATCTCAAGACTGCTCTGAAAATTTTCACCAATACAGACAAAACAGTAATCAAAGTTTCCGACACCAAGACTTTTTAATACTTTTTCGTTGGTGCAGTCGCCAATCTTGGCGCTGACCACAAGGGGAAGAAGGTCTTCTAAGCTTGCTTCGTCTTTGTCAACGATCATAATCTCATTGTCAAGTCTGGCAAGATCCTGACATAAATGGGTGCCGAAACGTCCGAGTCCGATAATTAAAATTGATTTCATAAGTAAATTCCTTTCTCAGCCGATGTTGATGCGTTCTACCGGCTGCATGATATGTGTCAGTTTTTTGTGATCGGTAAAGGAAAGTGCAAAGGAAAGGCTTCCCAAACGACCGATATACATCAGAAAAATAATGATAAGCCGCGAGATAAAATTAAGCTGTCCGGTCAGTCCGGTTGTCATTCCGGCAGTACAGATTGCGGATATGACTTCAAAAAGCGTATCTCCGAGCGGAAAACCCTGCATGCCGCAGATTGCGAGGGTTGCGGTAAGTCCGGCAAACAGGTAGGTACATAGCAGGGCTGTAGCTTTTGTGATCGTGTCGTCTTCGATCCTGCGGCCAAAAATATTTGTTCCGGTCGTTCTTAAGAGCGTGGAGCGCAGATGCAGGAGCAGAACGAAAATGGTTGCCATTTTGACGCCGCCCGCCGTGGAACCGGAACCGCCTCCGATGAACATCAGGATAATGGTAAGCAGTTTGCCACCCTCTGTGAGAGAGCCAATATCAAGTGTATTAAAACCGGCAGTTCTTGGTGTAATCACACTGAAAAAAGAACTGCAGATGATGCCTGTCGTGCTCATATCGGCGTAAAGATTATTTCGTTCCAGCAAATAAAACAGTAAAGCTCCGCCAAATACCAGAACTGCCGAAAAACTCAAGACCATTTTTGTCTGCAGGGCATATTTTTTAAAGTGCCATTTGTGGTCAATGATATCACTCCAGACGATAAATCCGATGCCGCCGATCAGAATTAATGCAGACAGCGTAAAGCTTACGATTGGATCGTCATAATAGGCGGTAAAAGAGGAATATGGTTTGTATTTTCCCATGATGTCGAAACCCGCATTGCAAAACGCAGATATGGAATGAAAGATGCTGTAATAAAGTCCGTTAAAAAAACCCATTTCAGGATAAAAGCGGGTAAATAACAGCAGTGCACCGATTCCTTCAAATAGTACGGTTCCCTTTAATACACGTTTGATCAGCCGTACTACGCCGCCGATATCTAATACATTGAAACTTTCCTTGATCCAGCCGCGCTCTTTGAGACCGATTTTCCTGCGCAGCACCAGGGAAACAGCAGTTCCGATGGTAATAAAGCCAAGACCACCGATCTGGATTAAAAGTAATAATACAAGCTGTCCAAAGAAGGACCAGTGTGTATAGGTATCGACCAGAATAAGACCGGTGACGCAGGTGGCACTTGTTGCTGTAAAAAGTGCTGTGATAAAAGGGGTAAATTCGCCGGTGCGGGAAGAGCAGGGAAGCATCAAAAGACATGTTCCGCCTAAGATAAGCAGAAGAAAACCAAGTGCGATCAACTGCATGTCAGAGAGCCGCTTTAATTTTTTTGGTAACATATATCCTCCAAAGAGTAAAATTTTGTTGAGAAACGTATATTAAAATATTATAATACGAATAGTGAACTTTGTATATATAACATTTTTACAAAGTTAAAGAGGAGAGGAGCATGAAGAGTTATGGATGATTTGTTTGGTCTGATTGTGATAATTATTGGCATTGCAGCAGGGATTTACAGTGATAAAAAGAAAAAAGAAGGAAAACAAAAGAAAGCGGCTGTGCCGAATCAGCCCGGCGGAGGAAGAAAAAATGTACCACAGACACAGGTTTCTTATGGTGGTCATGCAGGAAGACCGGATGTTCTGGCGGATGCGGCAAATGCGATGCAGAGGGATTTATCAGTAAGACAGCAGGAATTAAAACAGAGGCTGCAGCAGAAGTATGGCACGGCTGCATCGAATACGGCAAAGCCCACGCAGGCAGCGCGTCCTGTTTCAAATCCCGGAAAAGATACTATTTTAAACCGTGCAGATTCGAACGTCAATGAAAATCAGACGGACGAACTGCGGGAACAGTTTTATGAAAAAACAGGGGAGCCGCCGAAAAAAGTACACGGGGAGTGTGAGGACGAATGTTCCCTGATGGATCAGGTCAATGATCTGATGATCATGGGATATCAGGCAAACCTGAGTTTTGAGCGCGATTTTGTGGCAGAGGGAGTGGAGATGTTAAACCGTTTTGAACTGCCGGACGAAATTGCGGGATTGACAGAAGTACATACGGCATAAGTTGAAAGAAAGGACAGCAACAGTATGGCAGAAAGAATACCGGTAAGTGGCGAGATCTACCGCCATTTTAAAAATAAATTATATCAGATCGTAGCAATTGCGACACATTCTGAAACAGGAGAAAAACTGGTGATCTACCAGGCGTTATATGGAGATTTTGGCGTGTATGCAAGACCACTTACCATGTTTACCAGTGAAGTGGATCACGAAAAATATCCGGAGGTGACGCAGAAATACCGGTTTGAGCTGGTGGAGCGGGAGAAGAAAGAGGATGTGCAGGCAGCACAGACTGGCAGTGAGCGGTCTGCAGACATGACACAAAGATATAGTGTTGGACATAGTACAGGGCGGACGATTCTACAGAATCAGAACGGAAGAAATGCAGATACCAGCGTACGGGAGAATGAGCGCGTGTCAGGAGATATCAGTGTACAGAGCAACAAAGCTGTGTCAGGAGATGTCGGAGCGCAGGAAAGTAAAGGTGCTTCATCTGATACAGAAGAGCAGGTAGAACCGAAACTTATGGAGTTTTTGGATGCGGATTCCTTTGAGGAAAAGTATAATATCCTGACATCTATGCGCGATATCATTACAGATAAAATGATCAACAATATGGCAGTTGTTTTAGACGTTGTGATCCCGGAAGGAGATCTCGATGACCGTTATGAGCAGCTCAAACAGTGTATCCGTACCAGACAGCGTTTTGAGAGCACACGTCTCAGATAATCTGTGTGGAAAATAAGACTGTGAGTTTGTTTTTCACACGGCTATTTGTTGAAGATTAGTGTACAAAAATGGAGATTACATGGTTTCAGAAGAATTAAAATCAAAATTACAACAGATCACGCAGCAGGAGATTTACAAGGTGATCGTCAGCAAACCCTCTGACAAAGCTGCAAAATACCGCAAGATCGAGATTGAAAAAAATCGTCCGGTTACCAGGCAGCCGCTTATACGCAGAAACAGGTTTTTCATGAAAAGATAGAACCGGATGGACTTTTAGATTATCTGTCAGGGCGTGTCGGCAGTGAATTTTTACAGTTAAATGCCTGGGATGGAACCAGTGAATATATGCTTTTGATCTCAAAAAAAGGAAAAGTGACTTACCGCTGCAAAAAGCAGGCAGAGGGTGCAGCAAAAGTGCAGGAATCCCATAACCGTAAAAAGAAATATCTGTTGGAAGAGGGAACCGTGATCCCACCGCTGGTTGATATGGGAGTTTTTACGGCAGACGGAAAAGTAGTCCGCACTATGTACGATAAGTTCCGGCAGATCAACCGTTTCCTTGAAATCATCGAGGACGGAGTGCGGGATTATCCGTATGATCACTTAAATATCATTGATTTCGGCTGCGGAAAGTCTTACCTGACTTTTATCCTGTATTATTATTTTGCGGAGATCAAAAAAATGAACGTGCAGATCGTAGGACTTGATCTGAAAGAGGACGTGATCAAAAACTGCAATCTTGCGGCGGAGAAATATGGCTATCACAATCTGCATTTTGAACTGGGGGACATCAACGGCTATCAGACACCGTTTCCGGTAGACATGGTAGTGACACTGCATGCCTGTGATACGGCGACGGATTATGCGCTTTATAATGCGGTTCAGTGGGATGCAAAGATGATTTTTTCCGTACCGTGCTGTCAGCATGAGTTAAACGGACAGATAGAGACGGACCAGTTTTCATTACTGACGCGCTATGGCATTATAAAAGAGCGTTTTTCCGCGCTTGCGACGGATGCGATACGCGCAAACCTGCTGGAGGCGTGCGGATACAAAACTCAGCTTTTAGAGTTTGTTGATTTTGCGCATACGCCAAAGAATATCCTGATCCGTGCAGTACAGAAGAAGATCGTGCCGCGTGCGGTAAAACAAAATTACCTCACAGAGGTGGAACATATGATGGAGGAGTTTCATTTTACACCGACACTGTATGGACTGCTGAAAGACAGTGGGAAAATTTAAAAATCAAAATGGGTGTGGCTGTTTTGCCACACCCATTTTAGGTTACGGAAGTTTACTTAACTGACTGTTGTGGTATTTGCCGGAGAATGTGACATCCTCTCCGAACCATTCCGGCGGAGTGAAATTATTTGCCTCTTCCTCTGTTTCAAATTCTACTTCGGCGAGCAGCAGTGGTGCGAGATCTCCCTCAAACACATCTAATTCGATCGTATATTTGGGGGCAAGCGGGATCAGATAGCGGCGTTTCTGAATCAGCCTTCCGTCGATTTTTTCTTTCAGGTGAAGAAATGCTTCTTCATTTAAGGGGAGATTGTATTCCTCACGCACCATCATGCCTTTTCCCTTGTAGGTCAGAATGTAATCGTCATTGGAGCGGCGGATGCGCACGACCGGGTTAGTGTTTAAGTAGCCCTGTTCGATCACTTTACAGGCATACTGTTCTAAGTGGTCAGGTAAGGTTTTTACCAGATATTTACGTTCAATTTCCATGGTGTAGAAACTCCTTTTGGTTTAAAAAATTTTTAATTGGTGCGTGAAAACAGCACTACTGCATCTATTATAGCAGTTGCAGGGGCAGGAAAAAAGAAGTATTGGAAGACATGTAAGTCATTGACCACAAAAAATCAGTTTGCTATACTTTATCTGTACAAAAATGGAAAACAAAAGCTTTAGAAAGGCAGGAAATATTTATGAGTAAAATTGGAATTTTCATGGCAGATGGCTGTGAGGAAATTGAGGGACTTACCGTAGTTGATGTTGTGCGTCGTGCAAAAATGGAGATCGTTATGCTCTCAATTACCGGAAAAAAAGAAGTGACAAGCTCTCACGGGGTTACTTTTTTAGCAGATGCGCTTGCAGAAGAAACCGGATATGAAGACCTGGATGGAATCGTGCTTCCGGGCGGTATGCCGGGAACCATGCATTTACTGGAAAATGAGACCGTCAATGCCGTGATCCGCAAGTTCGCAGAGGAAGGAAAATTGGTTGCTGCGATCTGTGCAGCTCCGAGTGTGTTAGGCGCAGCAGGCCTGTTAGAAGGGAAACATGCAACCTGTCATCCGGGCTTCGAGGAAAAATTAACCGGTGCGACGACCAGCGAGGATGAGGTTGTAATGGACGGCAATATCATCACAAGCCGCGGTATGGGAACAGCGATTCCGTTTGCGTTTGAGATCGTGCGTTACTTTACCGATGATGAGACAGTAGAGCATGTCCGTCAGGGACTTGTGTACCGTGCGAATGAAAAATAGTAAAGTGTATGTTGTATAAGAAAAACGGCTTCACATCACACCATGGATGTGGAGCCGTTTTTGGTCTTGCGGCAAGTTGTTTTTTACTTGCGGGAAGTTGTTTTTTACTTCCCTGACATCTGTTCTTCCTGTTTCATGATCATTTTTTTGACCATCTCGCCGCCGATGCTTCCTGCCTGTGCAGAAGTAAGATCACCGTTGTAACCCTCTTTTAACGGTACACCGATCTCGCTTGCTACTTCCTGTTTAAAACGGTTCATAGCCTCTTTTGCCTGTGGTACAGCCATTTTGCTGGTGTTAGAACCAGAATTGTTAGATCCACTCATGGATTTCACCTCCGTAAATTAATCTGTTGTTTGTTATTAGGATTTACAAGTAAGAATTACTGTATGTCCTAATCCTATTATTTACAGGGGGAGAAAAAATATGTTGGTAAATTCTGGAAATTGGAAACTTACAAAAAAATCCCGCTTCATTGACAGGCAATCCCGTGTGCTCTATAATAGAAACGTTATGATACGTTAAAGAGAAGGGAACGGAGAAATTTATGGATACAAGGAAACCGGATATTTTTGACCGGCTGATGCATCTGCCGGTTTTAAATATCTTTGAACCGTTTTATAAAAAACATAAGGAAATGCTTTTATATCTGTTTTTCGGTGGATTGACATTTGTGATAAGTGTTATCACATATGCCTTTTTTAATGTTTCACTGGGAATGAACGAGCTTGTCGCAAACATTTTTTCATGGATTTTAGCGGTTTTATTTGCTTTTTTTACAAACCGTATCTGGGTATTTGACGGGAAAACAAATGGTGCGAAAGAATTTTTTGTACAGATGATGAATTTTTTCGGTGGAAGAGTTGCAACGTTAGTTGTTGAGGAAGTGATTCTTTTCGTGTTTATCACAAAACTGGGATTTGGAAGCATGGTGGTAAAAATTGCAGCCCAGATCATTGTGATCGTATTGAATTATGTGATCAGTAAATTATGGGTTTTCCGGAAATAAAAAGTTGTATCGGGCAGGGGGTTGATAGAGCCTGAGGGCATAATTGAACAGAATTAAAGGGAGAAAGTAAATGAAGGCAGTCTTATATATGGTAATTCCGTGTTATAATGAGGAAGAAGTTTTACCGGTAACTTCTGGTCTGTTTTTAGAGGAATTACAGTTGCTGATCGAAAAAGAAAAGATAAGTGAAGAGAGCCGCATCCTTTTTGTCAATGACGGGAGTAAGGACCGAACATGGGAGATTATAGAAGGACTTGCCAGGGAGAATCCACACTTTATTGGAATTTGTCAGAGCCGCAACAGAGGACATCAGAATGCAGTCCTTGCAGGACTGATGGAGGCAAAAGATGTCAGTGACATTACGATATCGATCGATTGTGACGGGCAGGATGATATCGCAACGATGGAAGCGATGGTGGATGCTTACTATGACGGGGCGGAAGTGGTCTATGGTGTCAGAAGCAGCCGTGATACGGATACCTTCTTTAAGCGATTTACGGCACAGGCTTTTTATAAGGTCTTAATGCGGATGGGGGTGGAAACCGTTTATAATCATGCAGATTACCGGCTGATATCGGCGAGGGTATTAAAGGAATTTGCAGGTTTTAAAGAGGTAAATTTATTTCTGCGCGGGATGATCCCGCTGGTTGGATTCAAGAGTACGAGTGTTTTTTATGAGAGGCATGAGAGGATCGCAGGGGAATCGCATTATCCGCTCGCAAAGATGGTCAATCTGGCGATTGACGGGATCACGAGCTTAAGTGTAAAACCGCTCCGTCTTATTTCAGGTCTTGGAATTGGCGTGTCTGTGTTAAGTTTTGTTGGAGTTTTATGGGCCGTTATTACACAGATCTGCGGCAGAACGGTGACCGGATGGGCAAGTACCGTCTGTGTGATCTGTTTTATGGGAGGTGTACAGCTTGTCTGTCTTGGCGTGCTGGGCGAATATATTGGAAAAATTTACATGGAAGTCAAGGCAAGGCCGCGCTATATCATCAGCGAGCGTACCTGGACGAAACAAAATGAGGATGAAGAAAAAGGAGAATAGAGAAACAAATGAAGATTTCATTGATTGTTCCATGCTATAACGAGCAGGAAGCATTACCGATCTTTTATCGGGAAACCAAAAAAGTTATGGAGTCCATGGACTGTGATTATGAAATGATTTTTGTCAATGACGGGTCAAAGGATGGAACACTGGGGCTTTTGAAAGAGTTCGCAAAAGAAGATGATCATGTGACTTATATCGGATTTTCCAGAAATTTTGGAAAGGAAGCGGCTATGTATGCCGGTTTTTGCAATGTGACCGGGGATTATGCGGCAGTCATGGATGCGGATATGCAGGATCCTCCGTCATTATTACCACAAATGCTTGATATATTAGAGAATCAGGGGTATGACAGCGTGGCAACGCGCCGTGCTACAAGAAAAGGAGAACCGGTGATAAGAAGCTGGTTTGCAAGAATGTTTTACCGTCTGATCAATAAGATTTCAGATGCGGATATTGTGGATGGTGCGAGAGATTTCCGACTGATGAAACGCAGCATGGTTGATGCGATCGTCGAGATGGGAGAGTACAACCGTTTTTCAAAAGGAATTTTTGGGTGGATCGGTTTTAAGACATACTGGCTTCCATATGAGAACGTTAACCGTGTGGCAGGGGAAACAAAATGGAGTTTCTGGAAACTGTTTCGCTATGCGATTGATGGTGTGATTAACTTTTCACAGGCACCGCTTTCCGTGGCATCCTGGTTTGGAATGTTTATGACATTTGTTTCGTTTATCGCAGTTGTGTTTATCATTATCCGTAAACTGATCTTTGGTGATCCGGTCGATGGCTGGGCATCAACCGTATGTATTATTACGCTGATCGGCGGCATACAGTTATTCTGTATGGGAATTATGGGACAGTATATTGCAAAAACATATCTGGAAGTCAAAAAAAGACCACACTATATCGTTTCGGACACAAACCGTGAGGATATGGAAAAAGTGAAATAGTGTCAAAGATAAGCAGGAGGTTAGGTATGAAGAAAAAGGTATTGGCAGTGTTTATGGCAGTCTTTGTCACTGTGGGGACTGTGCTTGCACCGGCGGAGACCGGTTCTGTTTATGCGGCACAGATTACAGAAGAGCAGACGGAGGAGATTACGCCGGAAACGGAAACAGAACTTCAGAAAGAAGTGCAGAGTGAGGAAACTGAAACCGAAACTGGGACGGAGCAGGCTGACGCAGAGGACAAAGATACAGAAAATGCGAGTCAGACGGAGCAGAAAGCCGGAGTGACACAGAGTGAAGCAACGGAAATTGAAGTGTCAGAAACGGCAGAGACTGAGGAAGTGGAGACTAAGACGGCCGGGGAAACAGAAACACTGGAAACGCAGACGGTGGAGGAGACAGAAATACTGGAAACCGAAGAGGTCGAAGAAACTGAGGAGGCGGAAACCAGGGCGGCTGCACTTACAGGAATGCCGACGGGTCTTCTGCCGTTTGAAGCAGTTGGTGAAATCACACTGGATGGCGAAACTGCGGAAGAGGAAGAAGCAGAAAATATTTTAAAATCATCTGCTTATTATAACAGTACCTGGGAAAAATATGGAAGTTATTATTTTTATAATCAGTTAAGCAGTAAGGAAAAGGCATACTGGGATGCTTTGAATAAAGTTTGTTTAAAGTATATGACAACACAGGCAGATGCAGCAAAATACAATATCAGTGGGACAACTTACTATTATATTGATATAGTAGGCAGCAGTTCGCTGTCATTATCGCAGATGGAGGAGGTATATCAGATCTTCCGTTATTCAAATCCACAGTACTATTTCTTAAAGAGTGCATACTTAAAAAATGGAACTTATGGTATTGCAGGCTGTGTTTATCCTGCATTTGCAAATGGTTCCGCACGTGCAGCTACAACAAAAAAAGTGCAGAGTCAGGTTTCATCCTGGCAGAAGAAGATCGATGCCTGCTCAACAGATGAGAAAAAGGTAAAAATGATCCATGATCTGATCATTGATAAAGTGGAATATAACCAGACCTTATATGATAATAATTTTAAAGATGAGGATACGGCATATTCCCAGTCTGCCTACAGTGTATTTTGCACAGATCTGACGGTATGTGCGGGATATTCACAGGCATTTGAGATGATGTGCAATGGCTCAGGAATCGATGCCGTAGCAGTAACAAGTTACTATCACGAGTGGAATAAAGTGCGTCTTAACGATTCCTGGTACAATGTAGACTGTACATGGGATGATGCGGACGGAACCATTTACTATGGTTATTTTGAAAGAAGCGATAATTATTATGATACAGTAAATTATAGTTCCTATGTTTTCCATGCGGAAGAAGATATCTGGGAGGGTTACCTGCCGGCATGTACGATCGATTCCGGGGCGACATCCACAGCACCGGGAACGATTGCCACAATCACTCAGACAGCTGCAAAGCCGGTCATTTCAGCGTCGGTAAGCGGTACCTCCTATAAAGTAAAAATAACATCGAAAACATCTGGGGCAGTTATTTATTATACCACAGACGGAAGTGAGCCAAATGCGGCATATTCAAAGGGCACACGTTATACGGGAGCATTTACAGTTTCCCCTGGTAAGACGGTGAAGGCAGTTGCAGTCTGCAATAAATATGCGGACAGCAGTGTTTCATCGAAGAAACTCGCAAAGCTGACAACTTATAAGATCACATTCAAGAGCAATGGCGGCAAGGGAAGCATGAGCAAGCAGAGGATGGCAAAGGGTGTTTCCACCGCGATCTCAAAAAATAAGTTTTCCAGGAAATATTATACGTTTACAGGCTGGAATACCAAGGCAAACGGAAAAGGTAAGTCTTATAAAAACAAAGCAAAGATCAAGCTCACGAAGAACATTACACTGTATGCACAGTGGAAACTTACGAAATATAAGATTACCTATAAATTAAATGGTGGAAAAAATGCCAAAAAGAATCCGACTGCATATACATACAAGACTTCGACGATCAAACTGAAAAATCCGACAAGAAAAGGATATGTATTTAAGGGATGGTATTTAGATAAGAAATTTAAAAAGAAAGTTACTGTCATCAATAAAGGAAGCAGAGGAAATAAGACACTGTATGCAAAGTGGAAAAAGAAGTAATTTATGAATTACAGCTTTTTACCTTAAGGTTTTCTTAAAACGTGAAAATAAGATAGTAAAAAAGTCTTAAAAAGTGGTATAATAACAGAAACGGTGCAAAAGAGCACAAAATAATTACGTTGAGAGGTATTTAGTTTGAAGAAAAGAGCGATTTTAATGCTGACTGCGCTTGCAATGGCGGCATCTATGGCAGCATGCGGCGACAAAAAAACAGACGAGACGGCGGCTGATTCGACAGAAGTTGCCATGACAGAGGCTGGAACAGAGTCAACAGAGGCTGAAACCGAGAGTGAGGAAGTACTTCCGGAGGGAATGTACCGCAGTGAGCTGACAAACGAGCTGATTGATGAGAGTCTTAAAAATCAGAGACCGATCGCAGTTATGGTGGACAATGAGTCTATTGCACTGCCACATTACGGTTTATCACAGGCAGACGTTGTCTATGAGATGATGAACAGCACATTAAACGGCAGAATCACCAGATTTATGGTACTTGTCAAAGACTGGGAAAACATCAAACAGTTAGGAAGCATCCGAAGTGTGCGTCCGACGAATATCCTGATTGCATCCGAGTGGAATGCAGTCATCTGTCATGATGGCGGTCCATTCTATATTGATGAATATATGGCAGATCCGAGTGTGGATAATTTTAGTGGTACATTCTCACGTGTGGATAACGGCAAATCAAGAGAGTATACCGAATATATTTTACCGGGAGATTTAGACAAGAACTTCGAAAACAGTGGTGTTTCAAAAGAATATACTTCTTATTATGAGGGACCGCATTACCAGTTTGCAAGTGAGAGCAATCCGGTAGATCTTTCTTCTGCATCCGATGCAATCGATGCCAATACCGTGGATCTTCCGTTCCCACACAATGGTTCTTATTTAGAGTACAATGCGGATGACCAGCTTTACTACTACTCAGAGTATGGTAAAGCACATGTAGATCCGGGTAACGACAACAAACAGCTCTGCTTTAAGAATCTTCTGATCCAGAGCTGCGGATATACCCAGTATGATGAACACGGTTATCTGATTTTCGACTGTGTCAGCCAGGGCGGTGGATATTATGTGACCAATGGAAAAGCGATTCCGGTTACATGGAAGAAAGAGAAGATGACTTCTCCGACCCGCTACTATGATGCAGCAGGCAATGAGATCAAGATTAATACCGGCAAAACTTATGTAGGATTTGTCCCGGTGGATGACTGGCTTGATCTTGTAATTGAATAATAAAGTGATAACGTAAAAAGATCTGTGCTTCAGAAATGGAGTGCAGATCTTTTTTTGTATTGTTTTTTAGGCTTTTAAAATCGCGCGTTTTGCGGTAAAATGAAAAATATATGTGGTCAAAAACAAACCTCACGAGTCAGCAGGAAAATAATAGAATGAAAAACGGAGAATATGCAGTGGAAGAAAAGAAAGTTGCAACAGACAGGGAATATACGGTATGGGAGATCCTGCAGGGAAATCTTAAGGTATGGTGGCTGATGCTTTTTGGTGCATTGGCGGGAGCACTGCTTTTGGGGGGCTACAAATATTACTCGAACCGTTCTTTTGTTTCCGAGAAAAATTATGAGGATGATTACCGCGTTATGGCCTCTCTGATGGTGGAAGAATACAGCGGGGAGAGTGCCGCAGAGCGTGTCGGTACGGTGATCACGGTGGCAGAAAGCCGCAGCACTTATGAGAAGATGAAGCAGCTAAGCGGTTATGATATGGAATATCTGGCATATCAGGATATGTTTGACTTAGAGCAGAATACTTCCTCGGATGTGATGACAGTGCATGTCAAATATCCGAGAACTTATGGGACATTCTCATTGGAAAATGAGGAAGATGCTTTGGAATTTGCAGGTTATCTGTTGGAGGCAGTCAAAGATACCGTACGGGAGAGCATTGGTAAAAATGGAGTGCATGTGTTAGATGAGCCGTATGTGGCAGATGCCCAAAAAAGGTATCTCGCCTATGCTCCGACGATACAGGAGTTTAAGCGGGAGATTGCCAAGGCTGCTGTGGCGGGAGCATTTTTTGGTGTTATTGTAGAAGTAGCGGTTTATGCGGGCGTACAGGTGTCCGGCAAAAAAGAACGGAATTTTGAGGGATAACATATGAACACGGTACGAACATTTTTTAAAAATGCTGACGTTAAAAAAATCGGCGTTGTCTCTTTTTATGCATATTTTGCAATCAATATACTGATGAAGGCATTTTCCTATGATCACGGGGACAATATCTATAAATGGTTTTTCTATACAGCGATCCTGTTCTGGGGGATTAAAATGGTTTTTACGACCTACACCATGTGGGAAGTATTCTGGATCGCAGTTATGATGGGAATCGGAGTGATGCTTTCTGTGATCACAAGACAGAATATGTGGCTGCTGTCGATCATGACGGTAGTGGCGATGAAGAACTGCCGTTTTTCGGTGATTGCACAGATCGCGGTCTGGATCCGCTGTGCGGCGGCGGTGATACTGTCAGGTGGATCCCTGATCGGAATTTTTGATATCGGTGAAAAGACAAAACTCGATTCCGGCTATGTGGAACAGCATGTATATGGGTTTGCCATGGGAGAGCCTAATACCGCATTTCTGACGGTATTTTTGGCGTTACTTTTAGTATTATACTATAATTATGAGAAATTAAATGTCCTGTGGTGCGGAGTGACATCATTGATCGCACTTATTTTTTACAAGATGACATTTTGCAGGACGGGAGTGCTTGTATTCTTTTTCTGCTGGGTGCTGATCTTATTTGATAAAGTTGTAAAAAGTAAAAAAATAAAATCGGTTCTGGTGTGCTCTGTACCGGTCGGTGCAGCATTTTCACTGTTTACGACACTGCTTTATAATGGAAATCATGCGCTGCTTTATAAGATTAATCATCTGGTGTCGGGAAGAGTATACATCATGAATACCTATTATAAAGATCAGGGGCTATCGCTGTTTCCGCGGACACAGGAGATTTTCTATACAAGTTATCATGGACTGATCGATAACAGTTACATGCATGTGACTTTTTATGCAGGCATCCTTGTAGCAGTGCTTTTCTTTGTAATTATCTTAAAAACCATGTTAAGATTGTACCGGATGGAGTGTTACAAAGAGCTTGTGATGATTGGTACTCTGGCGTTGTACGGTGTGTTAGAGCAGTTTGTATTAAACGGATTTATGAATATATTTTTACTTCTGTGCGGAATATTATTGTATCCGGGCATAGTGGAGGAAAAACATGAAAAATAATATTTATGTGTTAAATCAGAGGCAGGATGAAACATTTGATGCTGCGGGGAAAGCCATGCGTGACGTATTTTCCGTGCTTGCGGACAAAAAGGCGAAGATCATCTGGAGCGTACCAAAACATTGCAGTAAATATTTAAAACTGCTGGATCTGCCTTATCTGGTTTTGTTTTTGCTGTTTTGTGTGAAAAAAAGCGACAGCGTATTTTATTCGATCCCGGAGAATCATTTAAAAATCCGTCTGCTGAAAAGGTTGCAGCTCCTGAAAAAGTACCGGATCATCTGTTTTATTAATGATCTGAACGCATTCCGCTATGACGGACAGAACGATGGAGATCCCGGTGAGGTAAGGGCACTTGCCGCGGCAGATAAAATCCTTGCACCGAATGTCAATACTGTTTCCATGTTAAAGAAAAACGGTATTTCTTCAGACATGATACCGGTCGGGATCTGGGATTACCGGATGAATGAGACACAGATCGCTAAGATTCGAGAAATATCGCATGCACACAAAAAAGAAAATGCAGTAAAAATTGCATTTGCAGGGAATCTCAACAAATCAGAATTTTTGTCTGCCATGGAGATCCCTTCCGATGTCCGGATGGAATTATGGGGAAAACTCGATCCGGAACGTGAAAAGACACTGGCAGAAGGATGCCATTATCATGGAATCCTCTCTTCCGATGAGATACCGTTTGCAGTCGGTGAAATGGACTATGGATTAGTCTGGGATGGCAGTGGAAAGGATGAGATCGAAGGCGGCCTGGGCGAATACCTTCGATATAATAATTCACACAAATGTGCATTATACCTTGCGTCCGGCATTCCGGTCATTGTATGGAGCCGGTCGGGAATGGCAAATTTTGTCAGGGAACATGCCTGCGGTATTACGATTGACCGCCTTGGCGATCTGGATCAGGCAATTCATACGGCAGATTATGAAAAACTCAAAGAAGCAGCCCTTGCGGTTGCACCGAAACTGTGGGAAGGCTATTATCTGAGCCAGGCGATAGATTCGGCCTGCGGATAAGTTTCATATTCACACACAAAGGAGAAAAAAGTTATGAAAAAGAAATACTACCTCGAGGTCATCCGTATTCTCGCAATTTTGATGGTTATGTACAACCATTCTGCAGCATTTATGTCATTTTCCAATCAAAGTGGCGTAGAATATGCAATATCGTTTCTGTTTTCCATGGTATGCAAAGGTGCGGTGCCTTTGTTTTTCATGGTATCCGGAGCACTGTTGCTTGGAAAAAATGAAAGTGGGAAAGATCTGTTTCAAAAAAGAATTCTGCGCATGATTCTTGTAATTGTGATATTCTCGTTCCTGTATTATATGAAACTGGTTTTAAAAGGAGAACGTCCTTTTGCACCGTTTTCGTTTCTGCTGTCACTGCCGACGGATCTGGTATATCTGCCGTACTGGTTTTTATACAGTTATCTCGGTGTGCTTACGATTTTGCCGATCCTGCGCCCACTGGCACAGAATATGTCGAAAAATACCTTCTGGTATCTGATCATTTTACAGATATTGCTGGACTGCCTGAAACCGACAGCATGGGTATTATGGGGATACGGACTCTGCGGTTATTATAATTTTAGCGGACTGTTCCAGTATGTCATTTTTTATCCACTGATCGGATATGGACTGGATCAGTATTTCAGTGAAACGAAGTTTCTGACGCCGAAGAATATCGGCCGGAATCTTGCTGTGTTTGTGGCAGCGGTTCTTACACAGATGATGGTATATAAAGACTATCTTTCAGTGGGAAATTATCAGGAAGTATACCTTGGAACATGGCTGTCTGTCCCGGTCATAGTTATATTCTTAAATACGAAACTTCTCTTTCAGGAAGAACGGCTATCAGAGCGGACAAAAAAGATTCTCGTCAGTGTCGGAGGCTGCGTATTTGGCTGTTATCTTCTTGGTGGATTTATTGGAACCGGAGGAAGGCTGGATGTCATTGCTGGCACGTTAACCCCGGTAACCGGGATGCTGCCGGCATATATCATTGAGATTATAATTGCATTCTTAATTGAAGTAGCAGTTACGTTAGTTTTGAAGAAATTACCGGTATTCCGGAAATTGTTGTAGGGAAAATAGGGATTGGATGTTTGGAACAAAAGGTGTATCGGGGTTAGTGAAAGGCAAATTGCACAAAACAGCCCGGGGTTCCGCGAATCCGGCGCCGCCAAAGCACTCGGACACACCTTTTTTCGTCCCTCAGTCATCAACCGCAGCTATGCAAAAAAGCACGTTTTTCCACTAACCGGAAACCCGTGCTTTTCGTTACTTTTAATAAAAAATCAACCAATAAAATACGTGAGTAGTCTTCGGACAACACCTCTTACCGCATTCACACCCCACATCACCACGGCATTGACCACATTCACGAGCCAAGGCTCCAGTCGTCCAATCGTCGCTTTCCGCACCTCGTTCAACAGACACGCAATGATCATAATTGCAAGCGCATAACCGATCGCAAGGAATACTAAAAACCACGATCCGGCATACGGTTTAAAATCGATCCATTTTAACAGAAATGTCTGAACCGTTCCATCTAACACATAGACCGCGAGCACATTTCCGGCAGCACGGTTAATGAAACGGCTGTGAAAATTTAATTCACGAAACAGCAGTAAAACCATGACAGAACCAAATATAATGAAAATCGAACAGTCGCGGCAGAACGTTGTATAGAGCTTTCCACGGACAAAGGTCAGCGAACTGTCAGCGAGGAAAATAAAACCGATACTGAGGAAAAGTCCAAGGAACAGGCGTCCGGTGTTATGGCTGCGGTTATGATAAAGCGCAAGGTAGCGTCCGAGCAGATAGATCATAACCATGTGGACTAATCCTTTTCCACCGTCCTGCATAATTTCAAAGAATCCGAAGGTTGGGATTACGGAGAAAAGAAGCAGTAAGACGGCGAGCAGTTTTTCAAAGTTTTCCTTTGACAGCTTTTCCGGGATCTGGTTTAAAAATGGTGTTAAAAAGCAGAGGAAAAAGTAACAGCTGATAAACCAGTAATATCTTGAAATTACCGGAATACAGGATTTGATCAGTGCTTTTATACCCAGATTTCCAACTGCGATCGTACCAAATATTGTGAAAAAGATGATCATAAGGTCGAGCCGGATCAGTTTTTTGAAGTCAAAACGGATGCCGAAATAACCGGAGAGCAGGATAAAGCAGGTAACTCCCATATTGAAGATGGAGTTAACCAGTACATGGATCTCTGTGTTAAAAAATGATACGGAAGTGTCGATTCCGCCGAAAGTGTGCATCATCAGAATTCCGAAAATGCATAATAAACGTAATAATTCAAAATTAGAAGAACGATCTTTTGACATAACAAACCTCATTTTCCGTCAGATCAGACATTTTTACTGCGTTTGATCTTTAGTTTCTGCTGCCATTTTGTATTGCCATGTTTGATGTCTGCAAGTCTTCCGCGGCATTTCAACATGTATGTTACAAACTTCGCGTGTGCAGAATAGGACTGGTTTTCATAGACACCTTCCATAAAGATTTTTGTAATGTCGACAAAGTGAAGATTTAAAAACCAGGTTTTTTCATGACCGTCGATCGTATAGCAGTAAGGCCTGCCATCTTCCCAGTGCAGATTCTTTACGCTTAAGCGTTTGATATACTCATACTGGTGTTCTAAGTAACCGGAAGATTCACCCACGGAATTATCAAATACACCGTGGTCCGCATCGTCCTTTAACAGGTTTAAATATTCCCCTTCCGGAAGGGAAGAAACCCACAGATGTAATAGTGCCATCTCGCCGACACCGCCGTACATGCCGAATTTGCGGTGGACATCCCACTTTTTCATCAGGAAATCTTTGTGATTTGCATACATATCGATGCAGAAATCCGTAAATTCGCGAAGTCCCTGTGTGGTAAAATAGGAAAATCCTGCACAGGTTTTCCATTTCAGCCCGTTTCCTTTTTCAAGCATTGCAAAATCCTGTAAAAGGGGGGTTTCAGCAGCCACTTTGCAGTGACGGAACGGCTCATATTCACTGACATTTAAGTAAAGCAGAACGTCACTGTCGATAATGACACACTCCTCAAAGGAGTTGCGCTCTAAGTATTCCAGTATCAGGAAGAAGCGCTTAAAGATGCCCTCTGCCCATGCGGTCGGATATGTGGAAAGATTCTCAAAGACAGCATGAAATTTTGTCCATTTTTCGGTAATGAAGTCATTGGCATTGTGCCAGTCGTCACACCACGCTTTGTTATATTCATCGCCTAGCAAAACAACTTTTTCATTATATTTTTTTGCCTGAGCGATACAGTATTTTAAGTATTCCTGGTTCTTCTTCCCCGCAGCCTGAGCCTTTTCTCCGGTTTCGTGATGAACCATAACAGGAATGATCTTGCTCATAATAGTTTCCCCCTTAGCTATTCTTTTTTCCAGTAGGTGCCGCCTTCCACGTCACCACTTCCTTTTGGAACTTCGCTTGCCATCGGATAATGCCAGTAATCGTTATACATGGCGACGATATCCGGTTCTTCTTCATCCCAGCGTCTTCCTTTTAAACCAAACAATATCTGCAGACAACCACCGAGATGGATAGCCTGTTTGCCCATTTTTTTGATGTGGGCGGCCAGCGGATAGCCGTAGGCACCACAGCCAAGCAGGGCGATGTCAAAGTCAATTTTTTCACATTCTCCGCACATATAGTCAAGTGCGTCAAACCATGTGGAAAAACGCGGATCTACAGCGCTGCCAGCAGTCTGTACAGCTTTTAAGGTCTTTAATTCGAACTCCGGCAGGATATCCGTGCATGGGAAGAGTTTGTCAAAATGTTTATACTGATCCTGGATCGACTCTTCAAACGGATGAACAACAAGTACCTTTTTTCCGGCAAGTGCAGCAGACCATGGGTTTTTGCTGCGCCATGGCTCTAAAGAGATCAGCCGGCAGGTTGCGCTTAGATCGTTACAGTATCTGCGGATGTAATAATCCTCACAGGCATTCTGCCATAAACCTAAAATATCGGTCTGCCGGCAGGCGTCCTTCATGATATCGTTAAAACGCGGCAGAAGGGATGTATCATTGGGGAAAAAACCGGCGCAGGTAAAAAGCTGTTCGCAGGCTTTCTCTTTTTTGTTTTCCATATGAAATTCGGCAACACGCATATTGAAAAGTTCAACGGCACCAAAGCGGCCCATCATAAATGGTCTGCCGGACTTGATGAGTTCTGCCGTGTATGTGTTTAAGGCATCCGTATCATAAAAAGGTTTACCGACATAATGCCGGTAAAGAAAATCCGGGTCACCTGTTGCCTGCCGCAGTTTGTTACGCAGACAGTATTTTAACTGATAATAAGAGGCTCCGAGGATTGTACCCATCTTAAGAACACTCCTTTCTGGTCACAGTACATAGATATAAACATCATAAACAATGCTTCCTGTGGTGTCAAGGAAAATGGAATGGCGCCAGGAATCTACTGTTTGACACGTCCTATACATTTTTGATACAATAAAGATTATATGAAGTTAGGAAAATAATAAATAGAAAAAGGAGAAGATATGAATACGATCAGATGGAAAATGCCGGATCAGTATCTGACTGAGTGGTACCGGAATCTTTCGGGAGCGGTAAAGACAGCTTTTTATGCTGCTTTTGCAGCAGGGCTTGCAGCTCATTTGTATCAGTTCACCAATAAATTATACAATTATGATGAGCTTGCGAATACACCAGGAGGTATCGGATTAAGCACAGAACAGGGAAGATGGCTGTTAAACTGGATGGGGCGTTTTATGCGTTCTGTATTTGGAGGTTCTTATTCACTGCCTTTTTTTAATGGAATCTTTGCACTGCTGTTCCTTGCCTTATCAGCGGGAATGGTCGTATCTGTATTTCAGGTAAGAAACAAACTGACTGCGGGGCTGATCGGAGGACTTATGACAGTATTTCCGGCAGTTGTGTCCATGTACTTTTTTATGTTTCTGGCACTTTATTATGCAATAGGCATTTTTTTCAGTGTGTTTGCTGCGTGGCTCACTGTGAAATATCCGAAAAATATCATTGCAAATATAGCAGCAGTGGTAATGATTGCATGTTCCCTTGGTGTATATCAGGCATACTTCCCGGATACCGTGTGCATTCTTCTTATAGTGGTGATCTTAAAAGCAGCATTTGGCGGTGTGAAGGAGAAAAAGGAATGGAAAGAGTTTTTCCTTATGATTGCCAGATTCTTAGTGGTGATGGCAGCTGGCGTTGCGGTTTATTTTCTGATCAATAAAGCGGTACTTGCAGTCACACATATACAGCTTACCAGTTATCAGGGTGGCGATACAATGGGAAAGATCACGATCGCACAGCTTATTAGTGCATTAAAATCTTGTTACACCTCATTTTTTGATCTGGGATTTTCCGATGTTATGGGAATCAGCTATAACCGTACCGTAAGACGTCTGATCAAAGTTGTATGGATCTTATTTGCAGCAGGTATTGGTGCTTATCTGGTTTTAAAGAAAAAAGAATATTTAAATAAGGTAATTGTTTTGTGTGGTATAGTGGTGTTTCCGGTAGCGATGTTTTTGATCTATGTGATGGCACCGAATTCCTACTGCTATACGCTGATGGCATATTCAGTTGTATTTTTCCTGTTGTGGCTGGATGCATGTTTCCGGAATCTTAAACTGCATGCTCCGGTAAAGAGCATAACAAACTGGGTGTCTGCATTGCTTACGGCGGCATTGGTAATCGTGTTTGTCTGGTACGCAAATGGCAATTACATGGCACTTGAATATACGAAATATCATGATTTTTCCTATGTGCAGACGCTGGTCACCAAGATCCGGAGTGTGGAGGATTATTCGCAGGACAAGCCGGTGATCGTGGTGGGAACACAGATTAATGACAGTACGAATGGTATGGGAAGTCTGATCGGTGATACTTTTACCGTTGGAGGAAAAGCAGATACGAACCTTGGATATAACTCTTTGCTGTATCTGATGTCTGATTATCTTGGATTTTCACCATATTATGGAACTTATGAGGAGATCCAGAACTGGATGCAGAGAGAGGTTGTCAGGGAAATGCCATCCTATCCGGCGGATGGATCTATTCAGGTGATTGACGATACGATTATTGTAAAACTGTCTGATTATGAAATAAATTAAGGAACGATTGGATGAAAAAGTATTTATATCTCATGAGAGTACATCATTATATCAAAAACATACTGATTTTTATGCCACTGATTTTCAGTGGAAATCTGACAGACCGGCGTAAGTTTACGGCAACACTGCTTGGAATGATCGCATTTTCACTGGTCACATCTGCGGTCTATATCATCAATGATATCAGGGATGCGGAAAAAGACAGGATGCATCCGACAAAGAAAAATCGCCCGATCGCATCCGGCGCAGTCACACCGTTTCACGCAGTAGTGCTGATGGTGTTCATTCTGATCGCAGCAGTGGTACTGCTTGTGGTGTCAGATGCGACAGCGGGCAGTTATGCGCTGGTAATTTTATATCTGTTTATCAATGTGGCATATAGTATGGGACTTAAGGATGTACCGCTTTTAGATGTGACAATTCTTGCTTCCGGATTTTTGCTGCGCGTGCTTTTCGGTGCGGTCCTGACAGGGACGGAAGTGTCTGAATGGCTGTATCTGACTGTACTTTCCGGTGCGTTTTATTTTAGTCTTGGAAAAAGACGCAACGAGCTGCAGAAGAAAAAGGACGGGGATACCCGCAAGGTGCTTAAATATTATACGAGAGATTTCCTGGACAAAAATATGTATATGTGCCTGGCACTGCTCAATACATTTTATGCATTATGGTGTAAGGATATTACCAATGCCGGCATGGAATATGCAATGTGGACGGTGCCGATCGTGATTTTGATCTGTATGAAGTACAGTCTGACGGTGGAGGGAAATTCGGAGGGAGATCCTGTGGAGGTCCTTTTACATGACAGGGTACTGATGGCACTCTGTGTGGTTTATGGTATTGTAATGATAGGTATGCTGTATTTTGGAGCATAGTGTGAAAATAATGCAGGAATGGAGATTTTATGAAACGGACATATAAATTTTTCTGGATCATTCTGATCGCACTGATTCCGCTGCTCCCGTCGTCGGGATGGAATTTTAGTATTGATGTCAGTGATGTCGGATTTAACATGAATCAGTACCGGTTTTGTTTTACAGATATGGACAGTACTTATCTGCCGCTGTTTTTGACAAACATTTTGGGCGGATGCCTGTTAAAAGTGTTTGGGATACTGCATATACCGGCTTACATTGGCATGGAGACTGCATGGGCGGCAGTCTGCTTCTACCTGTGTTTCTTATCTTACAGGCTCTATGTGAGATACCGGGAAGATGCGCTGATCCTTCCGGCACTTGCGTTTGCCATGGTGCTTGCAAAATGTAATTTTCATTTCTTTATTTATAATACGGCAGTGGCATTTATGGCACTGACGGGATTGTATTTCCTGATCCGGGCTGTCAATGACAAAAAGTCCGGGATGCTCTTTTTTGCATCGGCATTTTTCATGCTGGCGGCTTTCTGCAAAATATCTTCCATCCTGCAATTTGCTGTGTTTGCCGTACTTTTTTTTGATTTTTACCGGAAAAAAGATGTGGCATATTTTGTACGCCAGGTGTTATGGTGCGTGGTGGGTGTTTTGAGTAGTTTTGCGTCAGGGCTTTTTCTCATGTATAAAACATGCGGGATCGGCACTTATTTTCAGATGGTTGCAGATATGTTTTTCTATGCAGGAAATTCAAATGACGGACATACAATCGGTAACATGGTTGTGATCAATTTCAAAGGAACCGTGCGTGGAATCTTATTGCTTGCCGTGCTGTATGTCATTTATCTTGTGGCAAAAAAAGTGAAAAGCCTTGCACCGCTTATCGGATATGGTATGATTGCAGTGGCAGTTCTTTTGTTGGCAGGTGCGGTTTTCGGGGCAGATCAGATCGCAGGATTATCGGTGCTGTATCGCGTGCTTGGAGATTACCTGAACGCAGTAGCTGTGATAAAGGCGATGCTCTATGTATGTGTTGTTCTGATTTTAAAAGACAAAGAGGCTTCGGAAGAATTTAAAACCCTTGCATTTGCATCCGGGATGCTTGCAGTGCTGATGCCGATTGGATCGAATGTGGGTATCACACATCTGTGCAATGAAGCTTTTTTTGTACTGCCATATATTGCAATCTGTATCGGAGACAGAATGAAAAAGGCGAAGAGACAGACTGAAGAAACAGTGGAGACAGAGCACAAGCTGCCGGATGTAAGAAATACGGGAAGACTTCTTACCGTTATCTGTGCGATATGGTGTGTGGGTCTGACTGTATCACAGAGTTTTTATATGACAAAGGCGTATTTAAAAGATCAAGAGCCAAAACAGCAGTTCACACTCGATGAACTGCGCGGCATCAGGTATGATACGGATATTGTACAGCCGATGGAAGAAGTGGTAAACTTTATAAAGTCATATGGCAGCGAAAGTGATAAGATGGTTACCTGTGGTGCAATTCCAATCTTACATTATCTGACCGGAAGAGCTCCTTATATTACCGGATGCGGTGGCTGGATTGAGACGGATTACATCACGGCAGAGGAGATAGAGCAGCAGCTTGAGGAGTCTGTTTCGTCAGGCAGCGAACAGGAAGAAATGCCACTTGTGGTTTTTAATAAAACTGCATTGGATGAACAGTCTGAAAAAACAAATGTGGTCTTAATATTTGTAAAAGAAAATTTTTATCAACAGGTATTTGCAAACGGGGAATATGAAGTATATGCAAAAGATAAAAAAAGTAATTGAGCTGTTTGAATGGTTTTGTCAGAATATAATCTGGCTGGTGATGCTTTGCTGTGTCGGTTTTGTAGCAGTTTTGAATCTGCTGTATCGGTCGAAAGTGGCATATGTGTGGACGGAGGATGTGAGCATAGAGCGCACCAGTATCACAGCACTGGTGCTCGCAGTTCTGATTTTTGTGGTATTTTTGATCGCAGGATCTAAAATTCAAAAGATTGATGAAAAAATACTCTTTATTGTATTTACTGTAATTTATATAATTGCAGGGATATACTGGATTGCGAATGTTTCAACGGAATTGCGCATGGATGCGTACAGTGCACATAACGGTTCTGTGCTTATGAGACAGCATGATTTTTCATTTTTAAATCCGGGACAGGATATCTATCTGAATGAACATCAGTTAAGTTTTGTGACCTATGAATATCTGATTGGTTTTATCAGCACGGATGTGCGCTTTTTATATGCGGTCAATCTCCTGCAGATCATAGGGATCAATTTTGTGATCTGGAAGCTGACAGACCGGTGTTTTGGACAAAATCACAAGACAAATCTGTATGTGATACTTTTTTCATTTTTATTTTTGCCACAGTTTTTCTTCCTGGCATTTGCATATGGAATTATTCCGGGATTGTTTTTCATACTTCTGGCATTTTTGTTTCTGGATAAATCTTTGGAGAGCGGCAACTGGAAGCATATGATATTGTGTGTCATTTTTGTAATGCTTGCAGTTATTTTGAAAGGAAATAATATTATAGGATCGATAACGATCGCAATATTGTGTTTTCTTCGGATCTTAAAAGAAAAAAAATGGAGGCTGATCTTACTTGCAGTTCTGGTGATGGTTGTGTCAGTGCTTCCTGGAAAGGCATTCCATGCGTGGTATAACAAAGAAACAGGTGGCGTACTCTGTGGTGGAAAACCAAAGATTTTATGGATTGCAATGGGAACGGAGCCTTATTACAATAATGCAGCAGGCTGGTATAACGGCTGTTCGGACTGGCTCTTTTCGGAAGCAGGATATGACCCGGAGAAAGCAACAGAGCTTGGCAAAGCAAAGATCAGGGATAATATTTATATTTTCCGGCATAATCCGGATACTGCGTATGAGTTTTTCTCCGAAAAACTGGAATCCATGTGGTGTGATCCGATGTATGAATCACTCTGGAGCGGCCCGCTGCCGGATGCAGGGGCAGAAAATAAGACAGAGTTTTTTAATGAACTTTATTCGGGAAAAAGTATAGAACCGCAGATTGCCCTGGCGATGAAGGGATTTGTGATCATGCTGTTTGTTCTTGCAACAATTTTTGTTGCGGATCGAAGAAACAGGAAGTATGATTGTAACTATATTTTTTTATTTTTTACAGGCGGATTTCTTTTGCATATAATATGGGAAGCCAAAAGCCAGTATGTGTATCCGTATGTATTTATCCTGCTGCCCTGCTGTGCAAAGGAAATGGCATTGCTTTCAGAAAAAATCCATTTTCCAGGGAAACACCAGAGGACACAGGAAAAGTGAGAGGTAACAGAGGAATGATTGCAGTAAAAATTGGAGACGGCATGGGAAACCAGCTGTTTAATTATGCCTGCGGATATGCCCAGGCAAGGCGGGATGGCGATTCGCTGGTTCTTGATATTTCAGAATGTGACAATTCTACACTGCGGGATTTTGAACTGGACAAGTTTCATCTGAAATACGATAAAAAGGAATCATTTCCAAACCGTAATTTGGGACAGAAGATTTACAAGAACTTAAGACGTGCGTTAAAATATCATGTGATCAAAGAGCGCGAGGTGTACCATAACCGTGACCACCGGTATGATGTGAATGATATCGATCCGAGAGTTTATAAGAAAAAAGGACTTCGAAATAAATATTTATATGGTTACTGGCAGCACCTTGCCTATTTTGAAGATTATTTAGATGAGATCACTGCGATGATGACGCCGGCTTACGAGCAGAGTGAGACGGTAAAAAAATTACAGGAAGAGTTCAAAAAAACGCCGACCTGTGCCGTGCATGTCAGAGGCGGTGATATCATGGGACCTGCCGGAGCCTATTTTAAACATGCCATGGAACGCATGGAACAGGAAAAGCCGGGAGTACGCTATATTGTGTTTACCAATGATATGGAGCGTGCAGAAGAAGCGCTTGCCCCTGTGCTGGAAAGCCAGAAAAAAGACGCAGTGGGACAGGCAGAAAACAGGCTGAAATTTGTCTCAGAGATGGGAGAATTTTCGGATGTGGATGAATTTTTCCTGATGGCGGCATGCCAGAACCAGATATTGTCCAATAGTACGTTTTCGACATGGGCAGCTTATCTGAATCAGAACCCGGATAAGACGGTCATTATGCCGGATGATCTGTTAAGCGAACGGATGCGGCAGAAAAACTGGATTATTTTAAAGTAAGAAAGGTAAAAGAATGAAAGATTTGGTAAAAAGTGTACTAAAAGTTTTTGATGGAAAGCAGAAGCGCAAGCTTGTCGGAATGATGTTTCTGATACTGATCAATTCCGGCGTCAGCCTACTTGGTGTTTCTGTGTTATCCCCGTTTATCACAGCGGTAATGAATCCGGAACAGTTATTAAAAAATGATATCATACGTTCTGTTTATGATGGATTTCATATGCAGAATACAAATCAGCTGATCACATTTTTATGTGTGCTGATCATTATTGTGTATATTGCCAAAAATGCATTTATTATTTTCATCAATAATATGCTGTATTGTTTTTCCTATTATGGAAAGCGCGAGATGCAGGATCGTATGATGAAATATTATATCAGCAGGGATTATACATTTTTTCTGAATCATAACAGTGCAGAGCTGATGCGTGATATCAATACAGATCCGGAAATGTTTTATGCGGCGGTATTAAATATGCTTCAGCTTATGTCAGAACTCTGTGTCAGCCTGATCTTAGTCGGATATCTACTGGTAAAAGATGCCCTGCTTACTTTAGGTGTTGCATTTGCAATGGTTGTTATGGTGTTTATCTTTATGAAAAAACTGCGCCGTACCTTAGCGCGTTTCGGTGATGACAGAAGAAAATACAATGCCAATATCTTACAGTGCATGCAGCAGGCGTTCGGCGGTATCAAAGAGATCAAGATTGCAAACCGTGAGGCATATTTTGAAGGGGAATTTGTAAAGCAGAACGGTCTTTACACCTATGTCATCAAACAGAACTCTTTCTTAAGTTCCATTCCGAAACCGATCATGGAAGCACTCTGTATCACGGGACTTATGGCGGCAATCATTGTCCGTATCAACGCGACATCCACAAGCCCGGAGCAGTTTGTCGGAACACTTGCAGTATTTGCGGCAGCAGCATTTGCCCTGCTTCCTTCTGCAAATAAGATGTCTGAATATTTAGGATCGATCATCCATAACGGTGTCGTGATCCACAAGATCGGTGAAGAGTATGCTGCGATCCGCGATATGGAGATCCAGACAGAAAAAGAAGAAAATTACAAAAAAGTAACATTAGACAAAGAAATCAAAGTCGAGGATATGACCTTCCATTACCCGGATACTGAGGATGCGGTATTAGCCCATGTCAATGTGACAATCCCGAAAAACAAGTCCGTTGCATTTATCGGACCGTCCGGTGCCGGAAAGACCACGATGGTCGACCTGATCCTGGGTGTTTTAAAACCGCAGGCCGGAAAGATCACGGTAGATGGTATGGATATCAAAGAATCTTACCGTGGATGGCATGATAAGATCGGTTATATCCCACAGACTATCTACATGTTGGACGATACAATCCGCAATAATATTGCATTTGGCAAGACGGAAGGCATTGATGATGCAGATATCTGGGAAGCATTAAAACAGGCACAATTAGATGAGTTTGTAAAATCCCTTGATGAGGGCTTAGATACCATGATCGGAGAGGCCGGTGTACGCTTATCCGGTGGACAGCGTCAGCGTATCGGTATTGCACGTGCGCTATACCGCAGACCGGAAGTGTTAGTGCTGGATGAGGCAACTTCCGCACTGGATACGGAAACAGAAGCTGCTGTTATGGAAGCAATCGACAGCTTACAGGGTAAGATGACAATGCTGATTATTGCACACCGCCTGTCTACGATCAAAAATTGTGACATGGTATATCAGGTAGAGGGTGGCAGTGTGACAAGGAAAGAGAAGGAAAGCGTATGAGTGAACCGATGATAATCATAGAGCCGTGTGCAGGGCTTGGAAACAGACTGCTTGGTCTGGGTTCTGCTTATGCGGTGGCAGAAAAATTAAACCGCAGGCTGGTCGTGATGTGGAAACGTGAAGTCGGATGCAACATCCGTTTTTCAGAGCTGTTTGATCTGCCGTTTGAGGTGGTGGAGATCAGCGAAAATGGATTTAAGAATGAGCCGGTGGCACAGCTTCTTGGGAATCATGCAAAAAAGAAATGGAGAAAAATGGCAGATCGTTTCTTAGAGTGTGATGATGTGGAACAGGTCAAAGAAACGGAAGGGTATGAAGGACTATTCCACCTGATCGAGCAGACACCGGTCATCTATTTAAAAGCATTTGGGCCGATCTGCGAGGTCGGGGCAGAGAGTTATTCCTTTTTAAAGCCAGGCAAAAATATTGAAGAAAAAGGTGACTATCTGTTTCGTGAACTGACTGGAAATTGTGTGGGGGTACATGTGAGAAGGACTGACCATACGGATGCGATCGCAAACAGTCCGCTGGCATTGTTTGCCGAGCGTATGAAAAAAGAACTGGAAGCGGATAAAGAAACATGTTTTTTTGTGGCAACAGATGACAAAGAGGTACGCAGGGAATTGAAAGAATTACTGCCGGATGCAAAGCTGATCTTCCCGCAGTCGGATGTGATCGACCGCGATTCGAAAGAGGGAATTGAGGAAGCATTTGTGGAGATGATCGCATTGTCAAAGTGCAGAAAAATTTTAGGAAGTTATAACAGTACATTCAGTTTACTTCCATCGTATATAGGGAATATACCGCTTGAGACGGTATGCCGGAAGGAATCATAAATATCTGCTAAGATGTTTACAGCATGAAAATGGCAGGAAGAAAAGAAGCAGGGAAAAAATATGGAACTGAAAACATGTAATATTTTAGGCCTTGATATCCTTGTGACGGATATGGAAAAGACCGTAAATCTGATCGAGCAGAATATAGAGCAGCTGCGGGGAAAATATATCTGTGTGGGAAATGTGCACACGACCGTGATGGCGCATGACGATCCGCAGTATCACACGGTACAGGCAGATGCCGCGTTTGTTCTGCCGGATGGCGGGCCGCTTTCCGGTTACAGCAGAAAACACGGATTCCCGGAGGCGGAGCGTGTGACAGGACCGGATCTGATGCTTGCATTATTTGCACGCGATAACGGACTGAAACATTATTTTTACGGGAGCAGTGAGGAGACGCTTGCTCTGTTAAAAGAAAAACTGGCAGAAAAATATCCACATCTTCAGATTGCAGGAATGGTGTCACCGCCGTTTCGCGAGTTGTCCGAAGCGGAAGATAAAGAGATGGTCGACCAGATCAATGCATCCGGAGCAGATATCATCTGGGTGGGACTTGGAGCACCGAAGCAGGAAAAATGGATGTATGCTCATAAGGACCATGTAAACGGCGTGATGATCGGTGTCGGGGCAGGATTTGACTACCATGCCGGAAACATTAAACGTGCGCCGGGCTGGATGCAGAAATTGAGCCTGGAATGGTTATATCGTCTGCTGCAGGATCCGAAGAGATTGTTTAAACGTTATCTGGTCACGAATACACGTTATCTGTGGCTGATTCATCGGAAATAATTATGAAATTTAAATTTAGTATATGAAAGTTGTGAACAATTTAATTCCCTAATAAGTTTCAAATTTTTTTGATTCATAAATATTTATATCAGAAACGAGGTTTAGTATGTGTGGAATTTACGGTGTAGTCAATAAAAAGGTAGACCGGGAACTGGCGATGAAATGCTTAAACACAATGATCCACCGTGGACCGGACGGTTACGGACTGTGGCAGGAGGACGGTGTGACATTAGGACACCGCAGATTATCCATTTTAGATCTTTCCAATGCCGGAAGCCAGCCGATGTCCTATGCAAATGAGCGTTACTGGATGACGTTTAACGGCGAGATCTATAACTTTATCGAGATCCGGGACGAGCTTAAGAAAAAGGGATATACGTTCCGCAGTGCCAGCGACTCCGAAGTCATCATGGCTGCATTTTGTGAGTGGGGTGAATCCTGTGTGGAACGCTTCAATGGTATGTGGACATTTGCCATCTGGGATAAACAGACAAAACAGCTTTTCATTTCCAGAGACCGTTTTGGAGTAAAACCGTTATTTTATGCCGAACTGCCGGATGGTGGTTTTGCGTTTGCATCGGAGATGAAAGTAATTCTGCCGCTTTTGCCTAAGGTAGAAGCAAACAAGCCGATGTTCGACCGCTACTTTGCAGACAATCATTATGAGTCACAGTCGGAGTGTCTGATCCGTGGAATCAAACGGTTCCCGGCAGGCCACAATGCATGGGTAAAAGACGGAAAGATTACACTGAAACGCTACTGGAATACCTTAGATCATCTGATCAGCGTACCGGATTCCTATGAGGAACAGGTAGAGCAGTTCCGCGAATTGTTTCTGGATGCCTGCAAGATCCGCATGAGAAGTGATGTGACACTTGGTACCGGACTTTCCGGAGGACTTGATTCTTCCGCTGTTATCTGCGCAATGTCCTATATTTCCAAAAACATGACAGATGAGCGCGCCAACAATGACTGGCAGCACGCTTATGTGGCATGTTTTCCGGGAACGGCGCAGGATGAAACAAAATATGCAAAACAGGTGACGGATTATCTTGGAATCAGCCATACCTTTATGAACATTGATTCCGCAGTTTCAGAGCGTGAGTTTTTGCGCCAGCTTTACTGTTTTGAAGAACTCTGGGGCAATCCACAGGTGCCGATGATGGAGCTCTACAAAAAAGAGAGAGAGATGGGAACCACTGTTTCCCTTGACGGACATGCGGCGGATGAGCTGTTTGCGGGATATGGATTTGATGTGTTAAAAGCATACCCGGATGCAAAGACAAAAGAAGAAATCGACATGATCACGACCGCATATTTAAACCAGGATGCGGAAGACGGAGTGAGTCAGCAGTCAGCTGCATTTAAAAAGCAGAGAAACAGACTCTATCGCGAATATATGTTAAAATACCATGCAAAAAAACTGCTTGGTAAAGAAACTGTAAAGAGTGCGTATTCCGACCATCCGAACTGGAACCGTCTGGATAATCTTAATAAGACATTATTTGTCTCCACACATGAGACGATCCTGCCGACACTGCTGCGCAACTATGACAGGGACAGCATGGCAGCGGGCGTTGAGATCCGTATGCCGTTTCTGGATTACAGGATCGTAGAGTTTGCATTTTCCATTGGATGGCGTTCAAAACTGCACGGAGGTTTTTCGAAATCGATCGTCCGTGATGCGGGCGCAGCTTTTATGCCAAAAGAGATTGCTTACCGCCGTACCAAGCTGGGATTTAATGCTCCGATTCTTGACTGGATGAGGGGACCGTACCGCCAGTTTTTTGAGGATACGGTGGCATCTGCAGACTTTGCAAACTGCAGTCTGATCGATGATCCGGCGAAGGTACGCAGTGATCTTTCTGATTTTCTTGCAGGTAAAAATGCTTCGTTCCATCAGGCGGCGGACATCTGGAACCGGATTCAGCCGTATCTGTGGGAGCGTGCACTGATTAAACAGGATTGGATACAGGAGTAAAAATGAAACGATATCAATATCTGGATGTGGCAAGGGGATTCGGACTTTTGCTTGTCATTATCTCACACAGCTGTGGGCTGAGCCGCTTTCTGATCAATTATTACATTCCGCTGTTTTTTGTGGTTTCGGGATATATTTATAAAGAGGGAAGAAGTTACAAAGAAAATATTGAACACAAGGCAAAACGCCTTCTGATCCCGTATTTTGGATACAGTGCAGTGCTTTTGGCAGTCTATGTGCTGATGGGAAGAACACTTGCGGAGACAAAAGCGTCTGCATTTGGAATACTCTATTCCAGATACTGCCTGTACGACACGACAGTCGTCAAGGATAACGTTTATTTGTTTACCGTGGCAAATGGAGCCATGTGGTATCTGACCGCATTTTTTGCAGCGAGTCTTGTCTATCATCTGGTCATTGACCGCTGCCTTTCTGACCGGAAATTTTTAATCGGTACACTGATCGTTTTGACTGCCATCACAATGGCACTTGCAGATATTCCGGTACTCCTTCCATGGAGCATCGATCTTGCCTGCGTGGGAACCATCTTCATGATTGCAGGAACCCTGCTTGGGAGAGCACAGTTCTTCGAAAAAAAATGGAACATTCCGTTAATCGCAGCGGTATTTGTCATCTACATCCTGACAAGCTGTCTTGATCCCGGCATCAATATGTCCATCCGCGAATACGGCATCTACGGAGCATTCAGCGTCCCATTTTTCATCATCGTCGGACTCACCGGATCACTGCTCTGCATCTGGTTTGGCAAACTGATCGAAAATACGGCACCGGGCAGATTCATCGCCTACGTCGGAAAAAATACGATCTTCCTGCTCGCCTTCCACATCTTTGCCTTAGAAGTTGTCGAACGTATTGCATCCAAATTTATCGCAATTCCTGTACCGGGCGGCGCAGTTGTACCATTTGTTCTGTATCATGCACTGCGCATTACCGCCGCCGTCCTGGGATGCCTTGCGTTTTCAGAAATACTGAACCGGTTAAAGAAACGCCTGCGTCGAAAGACCAGGTAGAACCAGGTAGAGCCATGTCGTAATGAAACGCCTGCGACGAAAGCCAAAGTAGAGATAGGAAGCGGTGAAACGCCTATCGAAAACATAACGTAAAGCCAGGTGGGCGGTAGAGTTTTAAAAGAAGGTGCTGGGGAGCCGCCGGTCCTTAGGGAGCGTATTTTGCTCCCTTAGTACCGTTGCGAGCGACACGCAGCGCAAGCGTGCCTTCTTATAAAACCCTCCCGCCCACCTGGCTTTTGTAATCCTGCCCAGGCGTTTCCCCACGTCCGAGCCACCCACTTCTACCAGCGTTTCCGGTACTCCGACGCCGTACACCCCTCCATCTTCCGGAACACCTTATTAAAATAACTCGCATCATCGATCCCACACAGGTGCGCAATCTCCTCAATCGAAGAATTGCTGTACCGAAGCAGCTCCTTGGCATTATTGATCCTTTTTGCCAGCACATACTGTATGACCGTCGTTCCGAATTCCTTTTTAAATTCCCGTGAAAGATAATACTTACTGATAAAAAACTGTTCCGCAAGCTGGTCTAAGGAGATATTTTCGGTATAATGTTCGTCCAGATAGTGCAGAATTGTTTTAAGTTTATCTGAGAGCAGTTCATTTTTTTCATTAGACTCGGTACAGATGAGCGTTAAAATATGAATGATCTGCTGGGCAGTTAAAAGATCGGTGTCATCGGTCGGTTCTTCGTTGTAGCGGATGATACTCTCGATTGCGTTGATCAGTTCTGTGAAATGAGCAGAGCGGAAATGCCAGTTATGGTGATCCCTGAAATAGGTATAATATGCCCTGGCCTCGGGACCGTTGAAATGGATCCAGAGAAGTTCCCATGGATCTTCATCCGTACTGATGTGGGTGTATTCCCCGGAACAGTCGAGAAAAAAACAGTCACCCGCATGCGCCGTTGAAGAGATCATTCCGCCTTCGGATAACGGTTCGCGGTAGGTGACCTCGCCACTGCCGGAGAGCACGACAAAAAACAGGTAGGAATTCAGCTCGCTCCGCCTGCTTAAATGTGATTTCAGGCTTTTTAAATAGCCAGCTTCCTGTATGTGGAAGAAATTTTTGCGGGTAAATGCGGAGGGGGTATTGATGACGCTTCGCGTATTTGTAACTTCGGAGGTTTTATATTTTTCAAAAAATAATTTTTGCATAGCAATATAATACTATTTTAGACCAATATATTCAATTGCAAAATCAAAAAAATTAGATTAATCTATACAACGGCTTAAAATTTTGATATTAGCAAAATAATCATAGAATTCATAAAAGGAGAGATGAAATGAGTAAAAAAGCATTGATCACAGGTGTCACAGGACAGGATGGAAGCTACCTTGCAGAGCTTCTTTTAGAAAAAGGATATGAAGTACACGGTATGGTACGCCGTTCTTCCGTAGAAAAGAGAGAGCGTATCGACCATTTAGAGGGCAATCCGAAGTTTACCGTTCATTACGGAGATCTGTCTGATTCTTTAAGTCTGGTACGTCTGATCGGAAGCATTAAACCGGATGAGATCTACAACCTTGCTGCACAGAGCCATGTTGGTGTCAGCTTCGATGTGCCGGAATATACAGCAGATGTTGTCGCAACCGGAGTACTCCGAGTGCTTGAGGCAGTCCGTATCTGTGGATTAGAGAAGACCTGCCGTATTTATCAGGCTTCCACTTCCGAGTTATATGGAAAAGTAGAGGAAGTTCCACAGCGCGAGACAACACCGTTCCACCCATACAGCCCGTATGCAGTTGCAAAACAGTACGGTTTCTGGATCGTAAAAGAGTACCGTGAAGCATATAACATGTTCTGCTGTAATGGTATTTTATTCAACCATGAGTCAGAGCGCCGTGGTGAGACTTTCGTAACCAGAAAAATCTCCCTTGCAGCAGCAAGAATCGCCCAGGGCAAACAGGATGTGCTCTACCTTGGAAATTTATCATCCCTGCGTGACTGGGGTTATGCAAAAGACTATGTTGAATGTATGTGGCTGATCTTACAGAACGACAAACCGGAAGATTTCGTGATCGCAACCGGTGAGCAGCACTCTGTCCGCGAGTTCTGTGAGCACGCATTCCGCGAGGCTGGCATTGAGCTTGAGTTCAAGGGCGAGGGTATGGATGAAGTCGGTATCGACAAAGCAACCGGAAAGACTGTTATCAAAGTTTCACCGGAGTTCTATCGTCCGACCGACGTTGTAAATCTCTGGGGAGATCCTACAAAAGCAAAGACAGAGCTTGGCTGGAATCCGACGAAAACTACTTTTGAGGAGCTTGTAAAGATCATGGTAGCGCATGATATGGAGCTTGTAAAAAACGAAAAATAACATTTGGAGAAAAGTGTGAAAAATAAGATTTTTCACACACAAGTTTGTGCTTACGCTCAAACTTGTTATGTCTTGGGAAACAGACAGAAATGGAGAATAAGATCATGGAAAAGGATGCAAAAATATATGTTGCCGGACACAGAGGAATGGTAGGTTCCGCGATTGTCCGTCAGCTTGAAAAAGAAGGATATACAAATATCATCACAAGAACACACAAAGAGTTAGATCTCTGCCGTCAGGATGCAGTGGAGGAGTTTTTTGCAAAAGAAAAACCGGATTATGTGTTTCTTGCAGCCGCAAAAGTAGGCGGTATCATGGCAAACAGTGAAGCACTCGCTGATTTCATGTATGACAATATGGTTCTTGAGATGAACGTGATCCACGAGGCATGGAAAAACGGATGTAAGAAGTTAATGTTTTTAGGCTCTTCCTGTATTTATCCGCGTATGGCTCCACAGCCGATGAAAGAGAGCTGCCTTCTGACAAGTGAACTGGAGAAAACCAATGAGGCATATGCACTTGCAAAGATCAGCGGTTTAAAATACTGCGAGTTTTTAAACCGTCAGTACGGAACTGATTATATTTCTGTTATGCCGACCAACCTTTACGGACCAAACGATAATTATCATCCAGAGCACAGCCATGTGCTTCCGGCACTGATCCGTCGTTTCCATGAGGCAAAAGAGGCCGGATTAAAAGAGGTAACCTGTTGGGGAACCGGTACACCTCTCAGAGAGTTCCTCTATGTGGACGATCTTGCAGATGCCTGCGTATATCTGATGAACCATTACAGCGGAAACGAGACCGTGAACCTTGGAACCGGAAAAGAGCTGACCATCAAAGAGCTGACAGAACTGGTTGCCAAAGTAGTCGGATATGAGGGTGAGATCAAATGGGATTCCACAAAACCGGACGGAACACCGAGAAAACTTCTTGATGTAAGCAAATTAGAGGGACTCGGCTGGAAATATAAGACAGAGTTAGAGGAAGGAATCCGCCTGACTTATGATGATTTCCTGCACAATCCGATGCGTGCAGAGCGCTAAGAGCGTAGAATGGAGAAACAACATGTATATTGTTTTATTATCAGGCGGTTCCGGAAAGCGTCTCTGGCCGTTATCAAATGATCTGTGTTCCAAGCAGTATATTAAGTTAATGAACCCGGATGAAGCGGAACATTCGGAAAGCACCGAAAAATGTTCCATGTTACAGCGTGTCTTTGGACAGCTGAAAGCGGCATCTCTTTCCGAAAATACGATCGTTTGTGCAAGCGATTCCCAGGTGGAGCTCATCGAGAGCCAGTTGGACGGACAGGCAGAAGTTGCGGTTGAGCCTATGCGCCGCAACACATTCCCGGCTGTTATGTTATCCTGTGCCTATCTTTTATCAAACAAGGGTGCAAAGCCGGATGATGTGGTTGCATTTCTGCCGGTAGATCCATACACTACAGTAGAGTTTTTTAATAAGATCAAATCTTTGGGTGAATATATTGAAAAACAGGACAGTGTGATCGGACTGCTCGGCGGCGTGCCGACCTATCCATCCACAAAATATGGATATATCGTTCCTGAAAAAAACGGATCCGAGCCGTTTGCAGTAAAAGGATTCCGTGAAAAACCGGATGAGGTGACCGCACAGGAACTTGTGGATATGGGTGCACTCTGGAATTGTGGTGTGTTCTGTTTCAAATTAAACATGGCTGCGCAGTGGTTGGATAAATACGGTGTTACGACAAACTATGATGAGATGGTTGCCGATTACGAAAAGCTGCCGAAACAGAGCTTTGACTATGAGGTGTTAGAGCACTGGAAAAACATTGTTGCTGTCCAGTATGACGGGATCTGGAAAGACCTTGGAACCTGGAATACCCTGACCGAGGAAATGAAAGAGCAGAGCATTGGTGATGTGACATGGGATAAGACCTGTGAGAACAGCCATGCAATCAATGTGCTTGGAGTTCCGATGGTAGTCATGGGAGCAAAAAATATGGTGATCGTTGCTTCGCACGATGGAATATTAGTAGCGGACAAACACCAGAGTTCCTATATCAAAGACTGCCTTGAAAATATTCCGGATGAGTCAAGATTTGAAGAGCGCCGCTGGGGAACGATCAAGACGATCGACAACAACGACGAGGACGGCACACACAGCGTCACAAAACGCATCAAGATCCTTGCAGGCAAGACAATGCCATATCACACACATGCCCAGCATACGGAGACGATCACCGTTATTTCCGGTATGGGAAAACTGATTCTTGAGGGAACGGAAGTAGATCTGCTTGCAGGTTCTACGGTAAGTATTGCATCCGGCAAGAAACATTCCATCAAAGCACTTGGATCGGATCTGCGGCTGATCGAGGTAAGCCTTGGTGTTACCTGTGATGATGAGCAGGTTCTAGGCTAAAAGTATGAATTTTGTCTGAATAAAAAAGATAAATGTAGCATTCTGGCTGAAAATGTTTTATAATAAAACATGTATATGCGTTTTTCTTTGGAAAACAGGGGGATTGATAAAGAGAATCTCTGTTGTTGGGAAAAACATAAAAAAATAAAAAAATTATTGAAAACAACATAAAAAAATGATATGTTGTTTACGGACGTAGTAATCACTGCGCGAGTGGAAAGGAGATTGGTTCATGGATACGAACGATATTTCAGCATGCGAAAGACTTGTCATGAAAGTTATCTGGGATTCAACAGAGGATCTGGCATTACAGGATATCATGAACAGAGTAAATCAGGAGAACGGAAAAAGCTGGAAGCCACAGACAGTTTCTACTTTTCTGGCAAGACTGGTTAAGAAATCATTTTTAACAGTTTACCGCAAGGGAAGATATTCATTCTATCAGCCTGCAGTAAGCAAGGAAGATTTCTGGAAAGCAACCGTACAGGAGAACGCAAGATTCTTTGATAAAGGAGATATGGCTGCGTTTGCCTGCCATCTTTGCGAGGATGCGCTTACCAAGGAAGAGGTTCAGGTACTCAAGAAAAAATTAGATGAACTTAATTAGTCAGATATTTTTGATTATCTTGATTGCCTGTTTTACAGGTACGGTCAGTCTGGGGTTCTGGAGAGTATTTCAGCCGCTTTTGCTGAAACGGGATCCCAGACTGGTATATGCGACTTTGCGGTTTGTATGTATGATGTACATAGTACCGTTTGGTTATCTGATCGTCAGGCTGACCTGGCATGGATATCTGCGGACGGAAAGCATATGGAAACCTAATTTTGAGATGGCAGGAGATATGGATCTTGTGTTTGGGATAGCCGGAATTATCTGGCTGGTCTTTCTGATCAAAAATGTCGCAGACAGCATGGTTGAATTTATTCGCTGGAAAAGACTTTGCAGATACAGAATACCTGTGGCAGATGAACAGGTCTGTGCAGAGTTTCTGAAAGTGAAAAATATGCTCCATATCCATCGGAAGATAGGAATTTATTATAGCAGTTCCATTCAGAGCCCGATGGTGACATGAGTATTCCAATATAATATCTTATTACCGAAGGATCACTACAGTAGAGAAGAACTGACGGTGATCTTTTGTCATGAACTGGTACATTGTAAGCATAATGACCCTTTCTTTAAAATTTGCAGCATTTATATCGGTGCGATGCAGCATATGACCTCCGGGGCAAAACATATTTTGCCGTGGATCAATGAGTGGAGTGAATGTGCCTGTGACGTGTCGGCAGTCTGCGCATTGCGTGATGTGGTAACGCCCAGACGTTATTTTGAAGTGATCGTAGATCTGATGGAGCGCATGCCGGAGAATTCAAAGCCGGATTATATTTTTTCTACCCTATATGAGAGCCAGCAGAGTTTGGGAAGGAGAATAGAGTATATGAAAAAATATGTGAAAGCCAAAAGAGGGGCAAAAATATCAGCATTTGTACTGTCGTTTTTATTTGTGGTAACTTCAATGACCACAACCTATGCAGCAAGTTACGGAGCAGCGGGTGTGCATGACGAATTGTATCAGGAAGCAGAGGGTACGCAGGGAGAGATTTCAGAGACGCCGGAATTAAAAGAAGTATTTGTTCCGGCATCTGAGAATAATGATTATTCCCGCATCAAATATGCAAAACCGGACCTCAGTCCGGTAGCACCTATACTCAGTTCCGGCGAAATGGTAACTTATAACTGGACGGTGGAACCGGGAACTCGTTTCTGCTCCGGTAAATTTAAGGTGTCAAGTGGACAGAAGATAGCACTTTCCGCTTCAATAGCACCGGGTACACAGACCTGCTGGATCGGTATCATGGATCCCCACAATAATGTGCGTTATGTAGAGGGAAAAAGTGCATTATCACATACGTTTTCTATTTCTGAAACCGGAAAATACCGTGTGTTTGTGCAGAACCGCGGAACCAAGAATGTAACAGCAGGTGGAGGTTACTATTTTCAGTAAGTAAATTACTTACAATATAAAAAGAAAGAGGCATAGAACCTCTTATCTTTTTAATTCAACACACTACAACTGAAATTGACGTTTGACAACAATTTATATTGAAAAAATATGACCGGGCGAAATCCGGGAGATTTCATCAGGTTATTTCAAAGTAACAGAATTAGGAGCGGTAGAAAAATCAAATACCGTTCCTTTTTTCTGCAAAGAACTTTTTAAGGTACTGGCAGGGAAATCCGGGTTGTCCGTGATGGAGGAAGGAGCGTCGATAAAGGCATAGGAGGCACCTGCAGCCTCGTAAAATTCATCGGAAAATGACCAGTTTCCGTGATGTCCGGTCTGGATATAATCGCAGGAAATATCGTTCCGGTAAGTACCAAGCAGATAGTCATTCATATCATATTTGATATCAGAGCAGAATAACATACTGTTTTGTGCCCCGCTGATCTTAAACAGCAAAGAGGCATTGTTCTGATAGTCTTTTTCATCCCCGACAGTAGAAAGAACAGATTCATCCCAGGCATTAAAAACAGAGAGTGTCAGATGACCGGCAAGTGTGATCACATCGCCACGTTTTAAATGTGTGAGATTATCAGCATCTTTCGTCAGCGCGTGGAACGTTTCCATGACCGTGATATCATCGTAAGGTTCACCGGCAGCTTCGATGAAATCATAATCAAAACCGTTGTCATAAATATTTTTTATGGTGATATCTCCCGGATTGGCATAGATAACATTGAATGCACCGGCATGATCCTGGTGCGGATGGGAAATGATCCATGCGTCTACGGTGTTGTTGTGTTTCGCAATCACTTTCCGGACAGCATCGGCATTGCTTGCCCAGCCTCCGTCGATGATGATCAAAGTGTCATCGTTTGAAATCGTATAAAAAGTGCCCTGGACACCGGTCGCATCCGCATACTGCGTGATGAGATATTCCGTGGCAGGATCCGGTATGTGGCCGGTAGAGTCCATCCGGCTTTTCTGATAAGAAAACCATGCTGCACCGCTAAGCAGCAGGGCAGATAAAATTAAAAGAATGGTGGACAGTAAATTTTTCTTCTTCATAAAAATCCTCATTTCCTGGGTTGTTTACCATTTTTTCTTTATTCCAAATACTCCTCAATGCTTCTTTATACATTAGCAAAAAACAGGCGTGTTGTAAATTGCAGACATGGTTAAAATCTCAAACTTGCATGATACTACAGAAAATGGTAGTATAAAACAATATGGAGTATTTTTGACTTTTGAATGGAAAGGCAGGAGGAATACGATGAAAATTGCAATCGCAGGAACAGGATACGTTGGTTTGTCCAATGCAATTTTATTAGCGCAGCATCATGAGGTGACTGCAGTTGATATAATAGAAGAAAAAGTGGAGATGATCAATCAGCGCAGATCACCGCTGGTGGATCGTGAGATTGAGGATTATCTGGCAAATGCAAAACTGGATCTGACTGCAACGACAGACGGTGTACATGCATATGAAAACGCAGATTATGTTATTATCTCGACACCGACAAATTATGATGAAAAGAAAAATTATTTTGACACCTCATCCGTTGAGGAAGTATTAGAACTGGTCTTAAAGGTAAATCCGCATGCGGTGATTGTCATCAAATCCACGATCCCGGTCGGTTATACACAGTCTGTGTGTGAGAAGTATCACACGGACCGTATACTGTTCTCACCGGAATTTTTGCGGGAAGGTCAGGCATTGAAAGACAATCTGTATCCGTCAAGGATCATTGTCGGATCGAAAGAGGGAAGCAGTGAAATGAAAAAAGCGGCAGAGACGTTTGCACATCTGCTGCAGGAGGGTGCGATCAAAGAGGACATCCCAACGCTTTTAACCAATCTTACAGAAGCAGAGGCAGTCAAACTTTTTGCAAACACATACCTTGCACTCCGTGTTTCTTTCTTCAATGAACTTGATACGTTTGCTGCCATGAAGGGACTTGATGCAAAACAGATTATTGAGGGAATCGGACTTGATCCAAGAATTGGAATGCAGTATAACAATCCTTCCTTTGGATATGGTGGTTACTGTCTGCCGAAAGATACCAAGCAGCTGTTGGCAAACTATGACAATGTACCAAATAACATTGTAGGTGCAATCGTTGATGCAAACCGCACGAGAAAAGATTTTATTGCGGAGCAGATTCTTGAAAAGAAACCGGAGACAGTCGGCATTTACCGCCTTGCGATGAAGGCAAATTCTGATAATTACAGACAGAGTTCTATTTTAGGGGTTATGGAGCGTATCCGTGCAAAAGGTGTAAACATTATTATTTTTGATCCGTCATTAAAGAAGGATACATTTGAAAATTCCAAAGTGATCCGTGATTTTGATGAATTTTGCAGGATGAGTGATGTGATCGTGGCAAACCGTATGGATACTATGTTGTCAGATGTAAAAGAAAAGGTGTATACAAGAGACATTTATTTCAGAGACTGATTGGAAGGACCGCATATGGATACACATAAATTTTTTGTGGAAAAACTCAGATTCCATCTGAATGAGCCGGATATGCTGGTGTTCGTCGGCTGGTTTTATGACGGAAAAGCATCCGGCAGGGAAGTTCAGGCTTATCTGGATGGCGAAAAGCTGCCGGCTGCCCTTACAGTAAACAAAGGTGCTGAGGTTCGCCAGAAATATCTTGGGACGATCAATGAAATCAATGAGGAAGTTGTCGGGATCGTGACGCTGCCGAAAGATTGGCGTGAAAAAAAGAAGTTTGAAATTTTTACGGATGACGGAGAAAGTAAAAAAAGAGCGTATGCTGTTTCAACCAGAAAACTGCGCGTAAGGGAAAGCAGACTGGAATATTATATTGAAAACTGCCACCGCGATGAGGACACCGTGACGGTGACCGGCTGGTGCATGGGGGCAGGAGAAGTGAATCTTTATCTGCTGGATAACCGCAGACAGAAGCTTCAGGTAAAGACGGATCACTATTTCCGGAAAGATCTGCTCTCTGTATTTCCGGAATGCGACATACAGGCAAAACCAGGGTTTATGATCCAGGCGTCGATTCCGCGAAAGGATGATAACAAAAAGTTTTTCCTTGAAATGCGCAATGCAGAACATTACTCCCGCACCCGGTTAAGAAAGTGGGATGATGGAGGCAGATGGCAGTATATTCTGGAAAAATCACAGGATGCACTCCGCTATTTAGAGCGGAACGGACTGTCTGCAACGATCCACAAGATCGAAAATAAATTAGGGGGGGAATCGGAAACCTCCTATGACGCATGGTGTCAAAAATATGATGTAAAAAAAGAAGAACTTGAGGAACAGAGAAAAAAGACATTTTCTTATCAGCCTTTGTTTTCCGTCGTCGTGCCGCTGTATCGGACAAAACCGGAATTTTTAAAAGAAATGATCGGATCCATACAGGCACAGACTTATGGTAACTGGCAGTTATGCTTAGCGGACGGCAGTCTGTCAGGGGATGATGCGGGGACTGCGGAAAACGGACAGGCACCTGTAACGGAGCTGACACCGCTCTTAGAGCAGTATGCCAAAGCGGATAAAAGGATTACATTTACAACACTTCCAAAGAATCTTGGAATATCCGGCAATACGAACGCAGCGCTTGCACTGGCAGCAGGTGACTATATCGTCCTGGCTGACCATGATGATATTGTTCCTGCGAATGCGCTCTATGAACTGGCAGATGCATTAAATCAGGATCGCAGTATTGATGTCTTATATTCAGACGAAGATAAGATCAGCATGGATGGAAAAAAGAGATTTGAACCTCATTTTAAACCGGATTTTGATCTCGATCTTTTGTGCAGTGTCAATTATATCTGTCACCTGTTTGCGGCTAAAAAAGAGCTTGTGGATATGGCAGGTGGATTTTGCAGTGAATATGACGGGGCACAGGATCTTGATTTTATCTTAAGATGTTGTGAGAATGCGAAGAATATCAGACATATTCCAAAGATTTTGTATCACTGGAGATGCCATATGCAGTCTACGGCTGCAAATCCGGAGAGCAAGCTGTATGCGTTCGAGGCAGGAAGACGTGCGATAGAGGCACATTATAGCAGGATTGGGGTTCCGGCAGCTGTGGAAAATGCAGCATTTTACGGGATGTACCGGACAAAATATGACTGGAAGGAAAAACCGCTGGTATCGATCATTATTCCAAATAAAGATCACAGGAAAGATTTAGAAACATGCGTTAATTCCATTCTCGAAAAAACCACTTACCCGAACATCGAGTTTATTATTGTAGAAAATAACAGTACCGAGCAGGAAACCTTTGATTATTACAAAGATCTTGAGACAATGCGTGAAAATGTACATGTTGTTTTTTATGAGGGCGGCTTTAATTATTCAAAGATCAACAATTTCGGTGCGGATGCCGCAAAGGGTTCGTATCTGTTACTCCTCAACAATGATACGGAAATGATCGACGGTGGCGCGATCGGTGAGATGTTAGGTTATTGTATGCGCGGGGATGTCGGAATTGTCGGTGCAAAGCTGTTATACGAGGATGAGACGATCCAGCATGCCGGAGTCGTTTTAGGATTTGGCGGGACCGCGGGACATGCATTTATCGGCAAACCGCGTTACGATACCGGTTATTTTGGCAGAATTTTATGTGCGCAGGATTATTCGGCTGTCACTGCGGCCTGTATGATGGTAAAACGCAGTGTGTTTGATGAGGTCGGCGGACTGACGGAAGAACTTGCGGTTGCGTTCAATGACATTGATTTTTGTCTGAAAGTGCGCAAAACAGGAAAGCTTGTGGTCTATGATCCATATGCAGAGTGGTTCCATTATGAGTCGAAATCCAGAGGATATGAGGATTCACCGGAAAAAGTGGAGCGGTTTAATGACGAGGTGGATACACTGCTTCGTTCATGGAGAGAGATCATTGAGCAGGGAGATCCGTATTATAATCCGAACCTGACACTGGATAATTCAGATTTTTCCCTGCGCAAATAGGCAGTAAGAAAGAAGAGAGGCAGCAGTTCCTATGATGAAAGTATTTATTTGCCCGGAATGCGGATGGATGCGTGTCGTATCAAGACGCAAAGATGTGGAGTGCTTTAAATGTGGAAACGAGCAGATGACGCTGGCAAAGGTGGATTTTGACGCATTCACCTCAATGTCGGAGGAGGAACGAAAGGATTACGCAAACGGATGGCTCTATATCCATCAGAAAGCGAAAAAATAAACATGAAGTCAATTTTTCAGAAAATAACCGTTCAGAAAGTTGTGAAGGGATTCCGCTATCTGAAACATTATGGATGGAAAGAATTTATCATCCGTCTCCAGGAAAAGATGGAGGCAGAAAATATTCCGTATGAGCCATGGTATGAAAAACATAAGGCGACAGCGGAGCAGATAGAGAAACAGAAAAAGCAGGCAGAAAAATGGAACGATGCGCCAAAGATCAGTATCGTGGTGCCGCTTTTTAAGACACCGGAAACTTTTCTGCGCGCGATGATAGAGTCCGTACAGGCGCAGACCTATGGCAACTGGCAGTTATGCCTTGCGGATGGAAGCGGAGCCGGGGATGAAGATGCGGATCCGAAAGCGTCTTTGGTGCAGAGTATTGCAAATGAATATGCATCTGCAGATGCGCGGATCAAGTATGAATGTCTGACCGAAAATCAGGGGATCGCGGGAAATACAAATGCGGCGATCGCACTGGCGGACGGAGACTGGATCGCATTTATGGATCATGATGATCTGCTTGCGCCGGATGCACTGTTTGAGATGGTAAAAATGATCCGGCAGGGATTCCACGATGAGGATGGGCTTGCAGCGACGGTCTACCGGGAAGACGGTAATGACTACGAGATGCTTTATACGGATGAAGACAAAGTCGATATGGATGGAAAAACACATTTTCAGCCGCATTTAAAGCCGGACTTTAACATCGATCTGCTCCGTTCAAATAATTACATCACGCATTTCCTTGCAGTAAAGAGATCACTTCTCGACCGGGTTGGCGGAATCCGTTCTGATTTTGACGGGGCACAGGATTATGATTTTATTCTCCGCTGTGCGGAACAGGCAGGGGCGATCGGGCACATTCCAAGGATCTTATACCACTGGAGATGCCACAAAGAGTCGACCTCTGAGAATCCGTTTTCCAAGCAGTATGCAGTGGATGCGGGAAAACGTGCGATCGGGGAACATTTAAAACGCCTTGGCGTGGATGCTGTCGTGACGCCGACGAAGGATATGGGATTTTATGAGGTGGAGTATCCTCTGACAGAGCAGCCGCTTGTGTCGATCATCATACCAAGTAAGGATGAGGTGGAAACCTTACGGAAATGTATTGCTGCGATCGAAAAGTCTTCGTATGGCAATTATGAAGTTATTGTGGTGGAAAACAACAGCTGCGAAGATACTTTCCGTTATTATGGGGACATTGCGCCGCAGGAAACGACCGTTGATGGAACACGCTGCATGGAGGGAAAACTTGCAGGCGGACAGCGCATCTGTGTTGCAGTCTATATGGAAGGATTTAACTATTCGAAGTTAAATAATTTCGGTGTAAAATTTGCAAAAGGCAGCTATTACCTTCTGATGAACAATGACATTGAAATGATCGGAAATGACTGGATGAAGCGGATGCTTGGAAGCTGCCTGCGGGAAGAAGTAGGAATCGTCGGCGCAAAACTGTTTTATCCGGATCACACGATCCAGCATGCCGGGATCGTAGTGGGAATTGGCGGAAGTGCGCGCGGCATCGGAGATAACATGTTTGTCGGTCTTGCCGGGGACCGGAGCGGGTACATGCATAAGGCATCCCTCCAGCTTGATTACAGCGCAGTCACGGCGGCATGTCTGATGGTAAAAAGAGAGATTTATGAGCAGGCAGGCGGCTTTGAGGAGCAGCTTGCAGTTGCGTTTAATGATGTGGATTTCTGTCTGAAGGTGCGCAGACTCGGGAAATTAGTTGTCTACGAGCCGCATGTGCAGGCATATCATTATGAATCGAAATCCCGCGGGGCGGAAGATTCACCGGAAAAAACAGCGCGTTTCCAGCGTGAGATCGAATACATGAGAAATCACTGGATCGGTATCTTAAAAAACGGAGATCCGTATTACAATCCAAATTTTTCTTCGGTTTATAATAATTATTCTCTGAAGGATAACAGCTGAATGGAGGATAGATGACGGAAGTTACGATTATCATTCCGAACTACAACGGAAAAAAGCTTTTGGAAAACTGCATAAAGACACTCGAACGGCAGACCTGTCAGGAATTTAAACTGCTTGTGATCGACAATGGCTCTAAGGATGGCAGCACGGACGTGACATCGGAGAGCCTGGACATGGAAATGGTCGCACTGCCGGAAAATACCGGATTTTGTGGTGCGGTAAACCTTGGCTTTGAAATGACAACAACACCATATGCGATCTTACTGAACAATGATACCGAGGCAGAGCCGCATTTTGTGGAGGAGCTGTTAAAAGGAATCCGGCAGTCGGAACGTATTTTTTCCTGTGGCGCGCAGATGCTTGATTTTAAACAGAGAGAGCTGCTTGACAATGCGGGGGATCTCTATACGCTGCCGGGCTGGGCGGTTGCGCGTGGAAAGGGCAGACCTGCCGCAGATTATGGAAAACAGACGGATGTTTTTTCCTGCTGTGGAGGAGCGGTCATCTACCGGATGTCCGTGTTAAAACAGATTGGTGTGATGGATGAAAAACATTTTGCTTATCTTGAGGATCTCGATCTCGGTTACCGTGCAAGGATCGCAGGATACCGCAACCGTTATATCCCGGAGGCAAAAGTGTATCATGTCGGGAGTGCGACGACAGGTTCGCGCTACAATGAAAAAAAAGTATTTCTTGCCGCACGCAATTCCATGTTTGTGATCTATAAAAATATGCCGTTGCTGCAGTTTTTGATCAATCTGCCGTTTTTATTTGCCGGTGTTTTGGTAAAATGGCTGTTTTTCTGCAAAAAAGGATTTGGACGCCGTTATTTAGAGGGCATTGCAGAGGGAATCGGGCAGTGCAGAACATGCAGAAAAGTCCGCTTTAAGGTTGGAAATCTTCGCAATTATGTAAAAATTGAGTGGGAACTCATTACAAATATATTTCGCGTATTATCGCACAGATAACGGGAAAAAACGTTTGAGCATCAAAGAATAATAAAGAAATAATTAAGAAATTGTGACAAGAGTTTTAAGAAAAAGAAGTTGTGCTTTCTGGAAAATTATTGTATTATTATTTTTATGGTAGCTTGAAAATGAAAAAAGGATGACATTATGATAAAAGATAATCAACAGCATTTTAACAGACTGCATGTGATCATAGATGCGTTTGTCATTGTGGTATCATATATCCTGGCATGGTGGCTGAAGTTTTCGAGCGGTATTTTGGACTCACCGGGTGGTGCACTGTCATTTGGATTTTACATGAAGGCACTGGTCGTGATTGTTCCGTTGTATCTGATTTTGTATTATGCGTTTAACCTGTATACGCCAAAGCGGGTACAGGGACGGCGGTTAGAGTTTTCCAATGTCGTGATGGCGAACATTGTAGGTTTTCTGTTGATTTTTACAGTATTGTACAACCTGCAGTCTTATGTGGATCAGTTTCGAAATTTTTCCCGTGAGATGTTCTTTTATTTCTTTGCGATCAACACGGTATTAGAAGAGTCGTTCCGTCTGCTGATACGTCAGTTTCTGCGCACAATACGCAAAAACGGTTATAATCTGAAGCATGTACTCCTTGTGGGATATTCCCGTGCTGCGGAGCAGTATATAGACCGGATACAGCAGAATCCGCAGTGGGGATACAATGTCAGGGGAATTTTAGACGACAATATAGCGAGAGGGACGACTTATAAAGGGGTAAAGGTCATTGGAAGCGTTGGCAATCTGCTTTATATCCTGCCGGAGAACAAGTTAGACGAGATTGCGATCACACTTGGACTGGAAGAGTATTATAAGCTGGAAAAGATCGTATCGGAATGTGAAAAATCCGGGGTTCATACCAAGTTTATTCCGGATTATGGAAATATTATTCCGACGAAGCCGTACACGGAGGATCTTTTGGGACTTCCTGTTATTAATATCCGTTATGTACCGTTGTCAAACACGTTTAATGCACTTGTAAAACGGTGTATGGATATTGTGGGTTCACTGATCTGTATCGTGCTTTTTTCGCCCATTATGCTGCTTACAGCAATTGCAGTCAAAGTGACTTCAAAAGGACCGCTGATCTTTAAGCAGGAGCGTGTCGGACTGCATAATGAACCATTCCGCATGTATAAGTTCCGCACCATGTATGTGCAGACTGAGGAAGAAGAACGCAAAGGCTGGACACATAAAGATGATCCGCGAATCACAAAGATTGGCAGATTTCTGCGCAAGACGAGCCTTGATGAGTTTCCCCAGTTGTTTAACGTGTTAAAAGGTGATATGAGCCTTGTGGGACCAAGACCGGAGCGGCCGCAGTATGTGGAAAAATTCCGGGAAGAGATACCGCGTTATATGATCAAACATCAGGTACGTCCCGGCATGACCGGATGGGCACAGGTCAATGGATATCGGGGAGATACATCCATCCGCAAGCGGATCGAACATGATCTTTACTATATTGAAAACTGGACGATAGGGCTGGATATTAAAATCCTGTTTCTTACCGTCTTCAAGGGTTTTATAAATAAAAATGCATATTAGGAGAAAACATTTATGAGTAAAACAGTACAGGGAAGAAACGGGGCACACAGCAAAGCGTCAAAAAGAAGAAAAAAGCAGAAAAACAGACTCATTATCGTTGTAATTGAGATTCTTGTATTGCTGATTTTAGCAGCAGTGTTGTTTGTTACGGTAAAACTTTCAAAGATCCAGAAAGACACAAGCTTCAATAAAGAAGATATCGAGGTAAATGAGGGATTATCTTCGGAGTCACAGGAAATCATGGCAGGTTATACAACAATCGCACTGTTTGGTCTTGATAACCGTTCAAACGGTAATCTCTCCAAAGGTAACAGTGATGTTATCATGATCGCAAGTATCAATAATGATACACATGCGGTAAAGCTGGTATCTGTATATCGAGACAGTTATCTGGATATCGGAGGCGGTACTTTTAAGAAATGTAATTCCGCATATGCAAAAGGTGGTCCGGAGCAGGCAATTACCATGTTAAATAAAAACCTGGATATGGACATTACCGATTATGTAACAGTGGACTTTAATGCAGTTGTTGAATGTGTAGATCTTCTGGGCGGAGTTACGATCCCGGAGGTGTCTGATGAAGAGGCTGTGCTGATGCATGGTTATATGGATGAGATCAATAAACTGACCAAAAATAATTCCAAGTACTTATCCGGTGGCGGAACAAATGTAGAGATGGATGGTGTTCAGGCATGTGCGTATGCGCGTATCCGTTATACTACAGGAGATGATTATAAGCGTACAGAACGCCAGCGTACTGTTCTTACTGCAATGGTACAGAAAGCGCAGAAGGCAAATCTTACTACGATCAACAGCCTGATCGACGAATTATTTGGTGATATCAAGACAAGTTTTTCAAATACAGAACTGATTTCTCTTGCCGCAAAAGTATTCAATTACAGCCTTGGTGAGACAATAGGTTTCCCGTTTGAGAAGAATACGACAACACTTGGAAATAAGGGAAGCGTTGTTGTACCATGTGATCTTGAATCCAATGTAAAACAGCTTCATGTATTTTTATACGATGATAATGAATATGCACCGACCGATACAGTCAAGAATAACAGTGCTCAGATTGTCAATGATACCGGATTCCATCAGGGAGAAGGATATTAATGAAAGCAGATCTGATCATACCGACTTACAGACCGGATGACACATTTTGTCTGCTCCTGCAAAAACTGCAGGAGCAGACCTTTGTCGTTCATAGGGTCATTATTTTAAACACAGAAGAAAAATTGTGGAAAGAAGCTGTGGAAAAGTATCCGATCGAACAGAGTCTTTGTGGACTTCCATGTGAGTATACGCTGTATCATATCAGCAAAGAAATGTTTGATCATGGCGGTACCAGAATGTGTGGCGTGAAACATTCCGATGCGGATATTGTTATCTTTATGACACAGGATGCGGTTCCGGCAGATAAAAATCTGGTTGCAAATCTGGTAAAGGGTTTGGAAGAGGAGGATACGGCTGTCTGTTATGCAAGACAGCTTCCGAATGAAAACTGCCGCATTGTGGAACGCTATACAAGATCTTTTAATTATCCGGATGAAAGCAGGAAAAAGGGAAAAGCGGATATAGAAGAAATGGGGATCAAGACGTTTTTCTGTTCCGATGTATGTGCGGCTTACAGAGTGGATCTGTTTCATAAACTTGGCGGATTCGAATCACCGGTTATTTTTAATGAAGATATGTTTTTTGCCGCAAAAGCAGTTTTTGCGGGATATTATGTAAAATATGAGGCAGAAGCAAAAGTCATTCACTCCCACAACTATACGGTAAGACAGCAGTTTCACCGCAATTTTGATCTGGCTGTCTCACAGACCATGCATCCGGAGATCTTTGAGCAGATCAGTTCGGAAGCGGAGGGAATGAAGCTGGTAAAGAGTACGATGAAGTATCTGTGCTCAATTGGAAAGCCGTATCTTATCTTTGAACTTGGAATCCAGTGTGTTGGAAAGTATGCTGGTTACCGGCTCGGCAAACGGTATAAAAAGCTGAGCAGGAAACAGATCTTAAAATGTACGATGAGTCCGGAGTACTGGAAACGTTTGTGGAATCAGGAAGTATCAGACGGGAATAGGTAAATTATGAGAGAGACTTCTAAAAAAGTTTTATTTTGGGCATTGATGTTTTTCGGAGCATTCCTCCTGTTGACACAGGTGGGATATTCCGATGGCGACGATGCCTTTTTTTATCAGTATACACATGAAATGGGATTTTTCGAGTATTTAAGCTGGCGCTATCAGACGTGGGTCGGCAGGATGTCCGGGGAAGCAATGGTGTACATTGCATTTTCACTGGGAATCTGGTTCTGGCGTATCGTAAATGCCATGATGCTTGTGCTTCTTCCATGCGGCGTGTTGAAACTGGCAGAAAAAGCAGCGGGTATCCGGACAAAAAATTTTCTGCCGGGCGAGTCGGTTGCAGTAGTAAGCGGTTATCTTCTGATGGCGATTATGACCGTTGGATATGCGGCAATCTGGATCAACGGTTCCATTTTTTATACATGGTCATTTACCTGTGGGATCTGGGCACTGGTTCCGGTTGCAGATATTGTATTTGACACGGGAGATGGTGGTTCAGGGGATCATAATACCTGGCATTTTTTTTATTCCATTCCCTGCGCAGTTCTCGCAAGTATGTCGATCGAACAGATGGCGGCGGTGCTTGTGACGTTTGAGGTGCTGGCGGTACTGGTGGTGATACTGAGAAAGCATGAAAAGCAAAGAACCATTCTTCTTATCATACAGACAGCAGTGACGGTCGTGGCGTTTGTGATTCTGTTTTTAGCACCGGGAAATGATATCCGTGTTGCATCGGAAGTACAGAACTGGATGCCGCAGTATGAGGAACTTTCTTTTGGGGAGCATCTTTTTGTTACAGTTCAATGGCTGGTTTCTTCTTTTGCAAATGAAAACCGCCTGTTGCTGTTTGGAATCTGGCTGGCGGGAATCCTGCATATTATATGTAAAAATGAAAGAAAAGCATCAGATGTGGCATGTATGACGGCTGCAGGACTGTTTTCTGCAGCTGCATTACTGCCGTTTGCCGGAATCAAGGTGTTTTCAGACTGTGGTCTTCATATCGCAGATATTACAGTACGGCTGGAGCAGGTACCGCGGATCGAAGAGATGCAGGCGGCAAACTGGTTTGCAATGTGCTGGTGGATCGCGGCACTTTTGTTTACCTGTATCTTGATATGGAAAGTTTCAAAACATAACGTAGTCCTTATGCTGGTGTGGCTTGGCGGAATTGCAAGTGAGGCGATCATGCATTTCTCACCGACGATCTATGCGTCCGGTGCGCGCGTTTATTATCTGACGGATTGGATGTGTATGTTTATTATATTGGTTCTGGCATTTAAAATGCCGGGTAAGAAATGGAGAGATCTGTATTATTCTATCGTGGCAGGTCTTGGCGTTTGGAATCTGCTATATCAGGTTATCAATTATATTTGAGAAGAAAACATAATTTTTTGATTGTTTTGTCACAAATAGAACACAATTTCTCTGTACACTCATAATCAGAAAAGGAAAAGAAATTCCGAATACGAAAGGAGAAATCGTTATGGATGGTAACAATTATAACAACAACAATCAGAATGGGTCTTCGGATTCCTTCTATTCATACAATAACGGCAGCCAGAGCAATCAGCAGACAGAACATGCAAATGAAGGAAACGTAAACCAGTACAACAATTCTTATCAGAACACAAATTCTTATTCACAAAACGCAGGATATCAGCAGGGCAGTGCATATCAGAATGGCACATACCAGAACACAGGATATCAGCAGAACGGTGCTTACCAGAATGGTGGATATCAGAATACCAACGGTGCATTTTATCAGAACGCACAGACGACTGGTAAAAAACAAAAGAAAAAGAGAGAAAGAAAACCGGGTGGATTTGGAACGAAACTTGCAAAATGCGCAGCCATCGCGTTAGTCTTTGGACTGGTATCAGGCACTGCATTTGAGGGTGTACATCTTGTATCGTCCAAGGCATTTGGCAATGATGAAACCGCAGTATCAGACAGCGGCAGTCAGAATGCACTGACCAAAGCAGACAACAAGGTGGAGGCAACTTCCACATCGTCGAATTATGTAGCAACGGATGTATCTGACATCGTATCATCCGTAATGCCGTCCATCGTGGCAATCACAAATGTGAGCGAGACCGAATACCAGAGTTTCTGGGGCGGTATGCCACAGACTTATGAGAGCACAAGCTGTGGATCCGGTATCATCGTAAGTCAGGATGATAATTATCTTTATGTTGCAACGAATAATCACGTAGTAAACGGTGCAAACAGTCTGACAGTTACATTTAATGATGAGTCAACAGTCAGCGCAGAGGTAAAAGGAACAGTTCCTTCTACGGATCTTGCAGTCATCCGTGTAGCGTTAAGCAGCATTGAAAGTGATACGATGAATAATATTAAAGTAGCCACACTTGGTGATTCTGACAGCTTAAAAGTTGGTAATTCCTGTATCGCAATCGGTAACGCACTTGGTTATGGACAGTCTGTAACCGTTGGTTATATCAGTGCATTGAACCGTCAGGTATCTGTCAGTGATTCAGAGAGTGACACAAGCTATACTGCAGATCTGATCCAGACAGATGCAGCAATCAACCCTGGTAACAGTGGTGGTGCATTACTCAGTGCAAACGGTGAGGTTATCGGTATCAACTCTGTAAAATATTCCGATACTTCCGTAGAGGGTATTGGATATGCAATCCCGATCAATACGGCAGCACCGATTATCAATGATCTGATCACGAAAGAAAAAGTAGATGAGTCTGACAGCGCATACCTTGGTATCGTAGGTGTCGATGTAACAGATGATGTTGCAAAAACTTATAACATGCCATCCGGTGTTTATGTTGCACAGGTAACCGGAGGTTCGGCAGCAGAGCAGGCAGGTATCCAGAAAGGTGATATCATCACAGAGTTTGACGGAAAACAGATTGGTTCCATGGAAGAACTTTCATCTACAATGGAGTATTATAAAGCAGGTACAACGGTTGATGTGAAGATTGAGCGTTCTACGAATGGTGAATATCAGGAGCAGACGATTTCCGTTACACTTGGCAAGAAAAATTAATGGAATGATTGTATAGGGAGTGGGCGAAATGCCCACTCCTTTTTTGGTGAACGCCGTTTGTGCGTCCCTCCGCTATCGACTTTTGCTAGGATGTGTGCTATGATATTTCAGAGTCTGCTGTGTAATAATGTTTATCGCAGATGATGATTTCATATAATAAAAATAGGTCTGGGGCGTATCGCGTCCGGAATGGAGGATTTACGTTGTCAAAGTTTGAGGATTTCAGAAATCAATACAATTCTTTTTTATATAAAGATTATTCCGTAGAGTATATCGAAAGTGCATATCGGATCGTGTATCATTTTGAGATACCGGGGCTGTGTGAATTTCAGTCAAAGTGGGAGTTCCCGGCAAAGGAGCGCGTGGATGAGACAATCTTAAAGGCGCTTGCATTTCATCTTGGAATGGCAGAGACAATCAGCTACTGGAAATGTGCCTGCCCGAAGCAGTTAAAAATTTTGTGTGGAACACTTTCCGCAGAACAGAAAAAATGGTGGAAAAAGTTATATTACAACGGACTTGGCGAGTTTATGTACCGCAATGGAATCGTGGTTTCAAAAGAGGATCTTGTTACGATCGAATGTGAGGACAAAGCGTGCGCACCACTGCATGATACAAAGTCCTATGATGGATGCCTGGTGTCTGTCGGCGGTGGAAAGGATTCCGTGGTTTCCCTTGAGGTGTTAAAGGGAGAAAAGATTACTACTTACAGTATCAATGGCAATGCGACCACAAAAAATGTCATTGCAGTCTGTGACCACAAACAGGGAGACTACGCTGCAAAACGTATTCTCGACAAAAAGATTTTAGAACTTAATGCAGAGGGATATTTAAACGGACACATTCCGTTCTCTGCAGTCGTTGCATTTTCATCCTTTATTTCAGCATTTTTGAGTGGCAACCGCTATATCGTGCTTTCGAATGAGACAAGTGCAAACGAGACGACGGTAAAAGATTCTTTTGTCAACCATCAATATTCAAAGAGCTTTGAGTTTGAGCAGGATTTTGTATCATATATAAAGAAAGTGACAGATTCCGATATCCATTATTTCAGCCTCTTACGTCCGCTCACTGAGATGCAGATTGCATGGCTGTTTTCAAAATGTAAGAGTTATCATGAAGTATTCCGGAGCTGTAATGCGGGAAGCAAACAGGGAATCTGGTGCTGCAACTGCCCGAAATGTCTGTTTGTCTATATCATTTTAACTCCGTTTTTATCACAGGAAGAACTGGTGCACATTTTCGGAGAAAATCTGTTGGAAAAAGATTCGCTTGATCTTGATTTTAGAGAGCTGACCGGCATTGAGGAGAACAAACCGTTTGAGTGCGTGGGAACCAGACGCGAAGTCCTTGTTGCATTAAAGACATTTATTGCACGCGGTGGAAAGAGTCTTTTAACCGAGCGCTATAAAGAAACGATCGAAGCTGCTCCGGGAGAGTTAGATGAGATGCTTTCCGAGTGGGTATCCGAAAACCAGGTGCCGGAGCATTTCTTAGAGATTTTAAAGGATTTTATGAATCGGGCATAAACAGCAGGAATAGAGATGCCCTGGGGAACGGGCAGGAATGGAGATTAAGATGGACATCATCAGTGAGTTGAATGGAAAACGGATTTTGATCTGGGGTTACGGAAGAGAAGGAAAGGCGACAGAGCACTTTCTGCAGAGATGCGTAAAACCGGCGTCCGTGGATATATTTGAGGGGAAGAAAGAAGAGATCGACGAGGATGATTACGATTTTATCATAAAAAGTCCTGGCATTGTGATGAATGAGGAAAATCCAAAATATACCTCAGAGACAGAATTATTTTTACAGCAGTTTCGTGACCAGGTAATAGGAATCACCGGAACCAAAGGGAAAAGTACGACGTCTGCAATGCTCTATACTGTTTTGAAGGCATGCAGCGGCAGACCGGTGTTACTGCTTGGAAATATTGGACAGCCTTGTCTTGATTATTTCGAGGAAGTGACAGAAGATACGATTATTGTTTATGAGATGTCCTGCCATCAGCTTGCACATACGAATGTGTCACCGCACATTGCAATCTTTTTAAATCTCTATGAGGAGCATCTTGACTATTATGGAACGGTAGAAAAATATTTTGAGGCAAAGAGCCATATTGCGGCGTATCAGAAGAGCGGAGATTATTTCTTTGTGGGAGAAAATGTACCGCAGATCGATACAAAGGCGCAAAGGACAGTGCTTCATCAGCCCAAAGGTGTGCATTATGAATTGAAACTTGCCGGAGAGCATAATCAGTATGATGCACAGTTTGTGGAGCGTGTGGCAGAACTGCTTGGATGCGAAAAAGAGGCTGTGTTAAAGAGCATGGCAGACTTTGAAGGACTGCCGCACCGCCTGCAGTATGTCGGAACTTATCGGGGCGTCAGATATTATGACGATTCGATTTCAACGATCCCGGAGGCTGCCATCAATGCGGCGATGAGTATTCCGGATGCAAAGACGGTCCTGATTGGGGGTATGGACCGTGGAATTAATTATGATCTTCTGGTCGCATTTATCAGGGAGCATAAAGAATTTCAGTTTATCTGTGCATACGCATCCGGAAAACGTATTTTCGGGGAAGTCGGCGACTGTGAGAACTGTGTCTATGCGGAAGATTTAGAGCAGGCAGTTGAAGCAGCAGTACAGATGACCGAACCGGGAGGCGCATGTATCCTTTCACCGGCAGCAGCATCTTACGGTTATTTTAAAAACTTTGAGGAGCGTGGAGAAACATTTCAGAAGTATGTCCATGCTTTTGCACAGTAAGGTGACAGATTTTCAGAGAAAAACATACAGAACAGAGAAAATAATTTTACGTCTTGCAAAAGCGGAAAAATTCCTGTATGGTAATAGATGAATGAATTTTTGAAAAGCGAATCTGTCATATTTGCAGGAATTATTGCAAAAGAATGTTTTTTTAAACTTTAAAATGCAAGATTACAGAATGAAAAATGCAAAAAGAGCAAATGTACGCAACAGAAAGACAGGTTGAAACATGGATTTATTCGAATATATGAGAGAACAGAAAAAAGAGACGGAGTCACCGCTTGCATCGCGTCTGCGGCCGACGACTTTAGATGAGATGGTCGGACAGCAGCATATCATCGGGAAGGACAAGTTACTGTACCGTGCGATCAAGGCGGATAAGCTCAGCTCCATCATCCTCTATGGACCTCCGGGAACCGGAAAGACAACGCTTGCGAAGGTTATTGCCAATTCCACAAGCGCAGAATTTTTACAGATGAATGCAACTTCTGCCGGGAAGAAAGACATGGAAGATGTCATTGCTAAGGCGAAGAATAACATGGGGATGTTTGGAAAAAAGACGATCCTGTTTATCGACGAGATCCATCGTTTTAATAAGGGACAGCAGGATTATCTTCTGCCGTTCGTGGAAGATGGAACCATCATCTTAATCGGTGCGACGACTGAGAATCCTTATTTTGAAGTCAATGGGGCTCTTCTTTCCCGTTCGATCATTTTTGAACTGAAAAGCTTAGAAAAAGAGGATATCAAAACTCTTATTTTGCGGGCGGTAAATGATACGCAAAAAGGTATGGGTGCATACCATGCCGTGATTGATGAGGATGCCTTAGATTTCCTTGCAGATATCTCAAATGGTGATGCGCGTGCCGCATTGACTGCGGTGGAGCTTGGAATCCTTACAACTGAGCGCAGCGGGGACGGTCTGATACATATCACGCTTTCCGTTGCTTCCGAATGTATCCAGAAGCGTGTGGTAAAGTACGATAAGTCCGGCGATAACCATTACGATACCGTATCTGCGTTTATCAAAAGTATGCGCGGATCCGATCCGGATGCGGCAGTCTATTATTTAGCGCGGATGCTGTATGCGGGGGAGGATATCAAGTTTATTGCAAGAAGGATCATGATCTGTGCCTCAGAGGATGTGAGCAATGCAGATCCGATGGCACTCGTGGTTGCAACGTCAGCGGCACAGGCGGTAGAACGTATTGGAATGCCGGAAGCGCAGATCATCTTAGCGCAGGCGGTTACCTATGTGGCGAGTGCGCCAAAGAGCAACTCCGCCGTTACGGCGATCAGCGAGGCGATGGAGACAGTCAAAAATACGATGACAGCTCCGGTTCCGCCACATTTACAGGACGCCCACTACAAATCATCATCGAAGCTCGGTCACGGCGTAGGCTATAAATATGCGCATGACTATCCGAATCATTATGTAGAGCAGCAGTATCTGCCGGACGGACTGACCGGCCGGAAGTTTTACAGACCGTCAGAAAACGGTTATGAAAAGCAGATCAGAGAATATTTCCACAAGATCAAAGGGGAATATTCCCATGAATGATAAATAATGTATAGCGAACCAAGAGGAGGAAGCAAACAATGCAATCTTACCAGGAAATGACAAAGGAAGAACTGTTAGCCGAAAAGAAATCACTCGAGGCAGAGTACAAGAAATTCCAGCAGCGTGGATTAAAACTTGACATGTCCAGAGGAAAGCCATCCCAGGAACAGCTTGATCTGTCAATGGGAATGATGGACGTCTTAGCATCCTATGTGGATCTGACCTGTGAAGACGGAACAGACTGCCGCAACTACGGTGTGCTTGACGGTATCCATGAGGCGAAAGTGCTCATCGGCGATATGATCGAGTGCAACCCGGATAATATCATTATCTATGGCAACTCCAGTTTAAATATCATGTACGATACGATTGCACGTTCCATGACACACGGTGTTATGGGAAGTACTCCATGGTGCAAATTAGATAAAGTAAAATTTTTATGCCCGGTTCCGGGATATGACAGACATTTTGCCATCACAGAATATTTTGGCATTGAAATGATTAATGTACCAATGCTGCCAACCGGTCCGGATATGGATATGGTAGAAGATTTAGTCAGCAAAGATGAGGCAATCAAAGGTATCTGGTGTGTTCCGAAATATTCCAACCCACAGGGTATCACCTATTCAGATGAGACTGTGCGCCGTTTTGCAAGATTGAAACCGGCTGCAAAAGATTTCCGTATCTACTGGGATAACGCTTACTGTGTACATCATTTATATGATATCGATCAGGATCATCTGATTGAGATCCTTGCAGAGTGTAAGCGTGCAGGAAACCCGGATATGGTATACAAATTCTGTTCCACCAGTAAGATCACATTCCCTGGTTCCGGTGTTGCTGCAATCGCAACTTCCGCAAACAACTTGGAGGATATCAAAAAACAGTTAAAGGTTCAGACCATTGGTCATGATAAGGTAAACCAGCTCCGCCATGTACGTTTCTTTAAGAACATTCACGGCATCACAGAGCATATGCGCAAACATGCTGCATCCTTACGTCCGAAGTTCGAGATGATCACAGACATGTTTGACAAAGAACTTGGCGATTTGGGCGTAGGAACCTGGTACAAACCAAAGGGAGGCTACTTCATCACTTATGAGACTTTAGAGGGCTGTGCAAAGAATGTTGTTGCAAAAGCAAAAAAAGCAGGTGTTGTGATGACTCCGGCAGGTGCACCGTTCCCGTATGGAAAGGATCCGAAAGATTCCGTAATCCGTATCGCACCGTCTTATCCAAGCTTAGAGGATCTGACAACAGCAGCAGAAATCTTTGTTGTTTGTGTGAAATTAGCAAGTATTGAGAAGATCTTAGAAGAAAAATAACAGATTAGATTACACACGCTGCGGTAACATTATTATCTGGAATACAGGAATTACCGCAGCGAAAAAGTTTGTAAGTAAAAATGCAGGAACCATAAAATATGATTCCTGCATTTTTTTCATGTGATAGAATTTACATATTAATTTTCTGTTTCAGTTCCGGCAGTTTCGGTGGTAGAACCGTTTTTCCATTTGTCAAATTTCTCCAAAACAGCATCATAGGTACGCTGGGAAATATCCGGTAAATCTTTGCCCCAGGATTTTGTTGCATCTTCAAAGCCTTTTTTGAAAGCGTCGATCAGAAGATCTGCTTTTTCCGGATCGTTGCCGGAAAGGGCTTTTGCAAAATCAAGGATACGGTCAGAGGTCTGCTCTACACCCCAGTAGCCGTCCTCAGCGATATCTGCCTGAGCCTGTTTCTGTGTTTCCTCATCAACGGTAAAGTTACCATCTGCTAAGAAGCTCCACATGGAATCGGCATTTGCGATTGCGGTTCCCTGCTTGGTCATCATTTTTTCAACCAGGCTGCGTAACTGGGAAGTACGCTGCTTAGCATCTGCTTTTAATTTTGCAACCATTGCATAGTCAGTTTTTTTGGTAACGGTATCCTTGTCTGTTTGAGAAGATTTCTCATATACGACACCGGTTTCTGCCTTATCAGATGTTGTGGTTTTGTCTGTAGATGTAGAAGCTGTCTTAGAAGCTGTGCTTGTCTGATAGCTGTTAGTTGTTGAATTTACGCTGTTAATTGCATTCATAGTCATAAATAATTCCTCCATTCCAGTAAATGAATGACTGATTTGTTCATGCATTTTTTCCTTTTTCTTCTGTAAAATATATCGGCTTTTCGGGAAAAATAATTTAGATGGAATTGACCTTTTTGCCTTAAAATGATAAAATTTATGTTGTATACAAAAAACAACGAAAATACATGACGATGGTATGGGGATTATGAAGGAAATATCAGTAAAAGCACTTGCAAAAATAAATCTTGGGCTTGATGTTGTGCGCAGACGTGAGGATGGGTACCATGAAGTGAAAATGGTCATGCAGACCATCCACCTGTTTGACCGTCTTGAAATGAAAAAGACAGCAGGCGGGATTACAATGACGACAAATCTGTCCTTTCTGCCGACAAATGAGAATAATCTTGTCTACAAGGCAGCAAAACTTCTGATGGATGAATTTCAGATCAGGGACGGTATCGATGTGAAGCTGCACAAGTATATTCCGGTCGCAGCGGGAATGGCCGGTGGAAGTACAGATGCTGCAGCGGTGCTTTATGGTATGAACCGTATGTTTGAACTTGGACTGTCCAAAGAAGAACTGATGCAGCGTGGTGTTAAGATCGGTGCAGATGTTCCTTACTGCATTATGCGTGGAACCGCACTTGCAGAAGGAATTGGTGAGCAGCTTACCGCACTTCCACCGATGGTAAAATGTCCGATACTGATCGCAAAACCACAGATTTCTGTATCGACAAAGTTTGTATATGAGAATCTGAAGCTGGATGAAAATACAGTTCATCCGGATATTGACCGTCTGGTGGAAGACATCAGACGAAAAGACCTTGCAGCCATTACCTCAGATATGGGAAATGTTTTAGAAACTGTGACGATTCCGAATTATCCGGTAATCGCAGAGATCAAAGAACATATGATGGAACATGGAGCTGCGGGAGCTATGATGAGCGGGAGTGGTCCGACGGTATTCGGACTGTTTGATGATAAGGAGAAAGCGGTTGCGGCATATGAGGCGATGCAGGCATCCGGACTGGCAAAGCAGGTTTACCTGACCAGTATTTACAACAACATGAGATAAGCGAAGAAATGGAGGAAAACAGGTTTATGACAGACGATTTGACGCTGAATATGGATGCGTATCTGCCACTTCGGGATGTGGTGTTTAACACACTGCGTGAGGCGATTTTAAAAGGAGAGTTAAAACCCGGAGAGCGTCTGATGGAACTGCAGCTTGCTGCAAAGTTAGGCGTCAGCCGTACACCGATCCGTGAGGCGATCCGCATGTTAGAGCAGGAGGGCTTAGCGGTCACGATTCCGAGAAAAGGTGCGGAAGTCGCCAAGATGACAGAAAAGGATATGGAGGATGTGCTTCAGATCCGTGATGCGTTAGATGAACTTGCAGCATCGATTGCATGTGAGCAGATGACAAAGGAACAGTTAGATACTCTGACGGAAACAATGCATGAGTTTGAGGAATCTACCAAATCAAAGGATTTGAAAAAGATCGCCGCTGCGGATGTGCAGTTTCACGATATTATTTATCAGGCGACCGGCAATCCAAAACTCGTCAATATGCTCAATAATTTGAGAGAGCAGATGTACCGTTACCGTGTGGAATATTTAAAGGATGAGAGAAATTATCCGACACTGATGCGGGAACATAGTGAGATCGTGGAAGGATTGATGACAAAGGATAAGGGACGTGTGACAGAAGCAATGCATAAGCATGTCAAAAATCAGGTTGTGGCGGTCAAGGAAATGATCAGAGAGCAGGAGTAAGGGAGCTTTGTATAATCTGGTTAAAATTGCATAGAATAAGGGAAATGAATTTTTGAGGATAAGCCGTAGGCTTATCCTTTTTTAGTTGCCGGGAAATGAGGGATATTATGAAGGAAAAGGTAGCGGTTTCAAAGAGATTAAGTGAGAATATCGCGCAGATGGAGGAGTTTTTTCATGAGTGCGATGATATTAAAAAGAAGGAATTGATGCTTGGCAGGCAGATGGATGTGGCATGTTATCTGACGTTTATTGAGGTGTCGGTGGACATGGGGACTTCGGCACTGAGTGAGGTGCTGAAGTATTTAAAGGGGCTTGGGAAGGAGGAAATTTATCAGGCATTGGAGCAGAATGCGCTGGGAATTTCGGATGCAACTTATTTTGATACGATAGAGGATGCGGTGGACGGGCTTTTGACCGGAGAGGTGATCCTGTTTGTGGACGGATTTGACAGGGCGGTAAAGATACCGGACGACGGTTATCCGAATATGGGGATCACGGAGGCGGATTCTGAAAAGGTCATAAGGGGTTCAAACGAGGGGTTTTGTGATTCGGTAAAACAGAATGCGGCGCTGATTAGAAAGCGTATCCGTTCCCCGAAAGTCAAGGTGAAGCAGAAAAAATGTGGTATGCGCTCGAATACCAATGTTTATCTTGTTTTTATGGAGGATCTGGTGTATCCGGGACTGGTACGGGAGATCGGGCACAGGCTGGAGGGATTTGAGATCGACGGGGTGTTAGACAGTGGTGTGATCGAACAGCTCACTGAGGAGAAGTGGTATTCCCCATTTCCACAGTTTCAGACGACAGAGCGGCCGGATCGTGCAGCAATGGCTGTTTTGGAGGGAAGGGTGGTTGTGCTTTCTGACAATTCCCCGGTGGGGCTGATCCTGCCGACTGATTATAATTCGTTCATTAAGACGAGCGATGATTATTACAACCGGTGGGAAATCGCAAGTTTCGGCAGGCTTTTGCGCTATGTCGCATCTTTCTTTGCCATGACTCTGCCGGGATTTTATCTTGCCGTGACAAATTTCCATACGCAGATTCTGCCGACGATGCTTCTTTTGTCTTTTGCGGATGCGAGGAGCGGTGTGCCGTTCCCGGCGGTGGTTGAGGTGATTTTGATGGAACTTTCATTTGAACTATTAAGAGAGGCAGGCGTGCGTCTGCCCGGCGCCATGGGAAATACGATCGGTATTGTAGGAGGACTGATCATCGGACAGGCGGCGGTCGAGGCAAATCTTGTCAGCCCGATCGTGGTGATCGTCATCTCATTTACTGCGCTCTGTTCCTTTGCAATTCCAAATGAGGAATTTGCGACGGCATTCCGTCTGTTGAAGTTCTTCTTTATCGGAATGTGTGCGTGGTTAGGCTACTTTGGCATGCTGCTTGGACTGCTCTTTGTACTGATCCATCTTGCGCATTTAAAAAGCTTTGGCATCCCATATCTGATGCCGTTTGTCGGGGCAGATCTGACGGACTATGAAGACGAACGTGATTTCCTGTGGAGATGGCCGATCCGCAAACTGACAAAACGTCCGATCTACGCCCGGCGGGAGGAGCGGGTGAAACTGAAATTGAAATAAGGATGAATGTTTGAAACAAACACCAAATAAAAAGGAGTACAAGGAATTATGTTTTCATCAAACGAAAAAATTTCAGGCCGCCAGGCATTCCGCCTTTTGGTATTTGATCTTTTAGGACTTGGCACGCTTCTGATCCCGGCTGCGGTCGCCGGGTTCTGCGGGCGGGACGGCATTTTCTGCATTATTGTGGGAACAGTGCTTGGACTTTTATTTTTACGCCTTCTGGTGTATGCAGTGGGGGATATGCAGGGCAGCTTTGCAGAATATACGGAAAAAATGTGCGGGACATTTTTCGGAAAGACCATACAGGCGGGATATTTTCTGTATCTGATGCTGTTAGCAGGGTATACGGCGTATCTGTTTTCTGTGACGGTGTTAAACAACCTGCTGCGGGGGGAGTCTTTTTATCTTGTACTGGTGCTGATCCTTGGGCTTGTCTGGTATGGGCTGTTAAGCGGGATTGAGGGGCGGGCGCGTGTCTACGAACTGCTATTCTGGTTTATCCTGATACCGCTTTTTATCATGTTAGCGTCCGCACTGGATGAAGTGAAAACAGATTACTGGAATCCTGTATTTTTTACGGGAAAAAGAGATTTTTTTGCGGGAAGTTATTATGTGTTTATCTGTTCGTCACTTATTTTTCTGATTTTGTTTCTGGGAGGGTATCTGCGAAAGCGGGAAAGCCTGATGAAAGTGGGGAGGCTTGCGTTGATTTTTACCGGATGCTTAGAGGCAGGACTTTATCTGATCTTACTGGGGGTGTTTGGTGGTGCTGCGCTCTCAGACATGCAGACTCCGGCGATCACACTGATGAGCACGATCAAAATCACAGGTGGATTTTTAAAGCGTGCTGATGCATTTATGTTTGGAATCTGGTTTTTTACACTGTATGCACTGCTAAACAGTGCAGTATTTTATGCAGAAATGTTATTAAATGGTTTATATCATGCAAAAAAAAGACAGGCATTGTGGAAAAAGTGGGAGCGGGCGGCGGTGTTTGCAGCAGTTTTTGGTGTGGCAGTGTTATTGTATAACTCGAAAGAAAATACCGTGCTGTATGAAAAATTTCTGTGGTATATCGGAACACCATTTCTGGTGCTTGTCCCGGTAGTGTTGGCGATCATACGGTGTGCAGGACAGAGAAAAAAACATCTGAGATCCGGAGCGGTTATTTGTGTCCTGTTAGGACTGATGGGGCTTTCCGGCTGTGCGACGGCAGAACTTGAGGAGCGCAATTTTCCGATCGAGATGGCAGTCAGTGACATGGAGCAGTTTGACAGGGAATGGCTGAATGCCGACGAGTCCGGGAACCGCATGGTGGATTACAGCCACATGAAAGTCATTTTACTGGATCAGAAATTTTTGGAAGATGCCCAAAATATGGATGCATTTCTGGAAATTCTGGAAAAAAAGAGTGACGTGCCGAGAAACACCTATCTTGCGGTGGCAGAGGATGCAGAGGCTGTATTAAAATTACAGAAAAATATGGAAGAGTCCGTTGGCACTTATCTTGAAGATTATTTTGAAAATGTGTCCGAGATCAAAAAAACTGCCTATCCGACACTCGGGATGCTTTATCAGGAGCAGGAAAACAAAATGGAAACCCTGTTTATCCCCTATGTGGAAGAAGTGGACCAAAAGCCTGCCGTGACAAAGTATTATGTCTGGAAACGCGGGGAGGCGGAAGGAATGTTTGACAGCCAGACGGCGCTGCTTTCTTTTTTTACACAGAATCAGAAGGAAGAATACACACTGACACTTGCGGACGGAGTGGATGTGCGTTTGTTTGCACCGCATAATCAGGTTGTCTTTTCACAGACAAAAGAAAAACAGATTATCGCAGAAATAAGCTGCAGCGGAGAGATCCTGTATGAAAAACCGGGATGGAGACAGAAATTGCAGTCTGAATATGGTCAGAATTTAAAATCTGGGGATATAAAAAAGATGTTGGAAAAGGAACTTGAAGATTATTTTCAGCAAACTGCACAGAAAGTGGAAGTCGACTGCGCGAACAGTTATAAAAAACTTGGCGGACAGCGCAGGGACTGGTATCTGCTTTATCAGAAGCAGCCGGAGCAGTATGAAAAAGATATGGAAATCATTTACCGGGTGAAGGTTGACTGGGTAAATATGGGTGAGTGAAAAAGGGATTATTTAACACTGTATAAAAACCCAGATAAGTGGAATACTCCTCCTATCAAACAAAAAAAAGGAGTATTCCAATGAAATTTCCAACCATAAAATCAAAAAAAGATTCCCTTTACATAACCCTGTTTTTTTTATTTTCCATTGCCTGCATTGCCGGGTTACGGTACGAGCAGCGGCTTGAGATGCAAAAAGGCATCGCAGAAAAGATTATACGTTTTCATGTGATCGCAAACAGTGATACGAAAGCGGATCAGAATTTAAAACTTGCTGTGCGTGATGCAGTCGGAATCAAAATGTCAGGGCTTTTAAAAGATGCAGCCGACCGGAGCCGGTCGGAGGCTGTGATCCGGAAAAATATGGAGGACATGAAGCAGACGGCAGAGAAAGTCATTGCGGAGAGAGGTTATGACTATGATGTGGATATCTGTCTGACAGATACGGATTTTCCGGTAAAAACGTATGGTGCGTATACATTTCCGGCGGGAAATTATGAGGCGCTTGAGATCGTGATCGGAGCGGGAAAGGGACACAACTGGTGGTGTGTGATGTACCCGAACATGTGCTTTTCGGATACCATGTATGAGGTGATCGATGAGGATGCAAGAAGTTCGCTAAAAAGAGTTTTGTCGGAAGATGAATATCAGCAGGTACTTGCCTCCGGAGATTATCAGGTAAAATTTAAGTCATTTGAAATTTTAAAAGGGCTGTATGATGAAAAATAGTATTGAATATCAGGCGAAAAGCGTATAATATAGTTCTGATGTAAAGAAACAACAGGAAATGAGGATTAGAATGACAAAAGAAGTACTGGTAACCATCAGCGGGCTTCAGTTTTCACCGGAAACTGAGAGTGAATCCGTGGAACTGATCACATCCGGCAGTTATTATAAAAAAAATGGAAAACATTATATCATCTATGATGAAGTCAACGAGGGATTTTCCGAGACAACACGAAATATCATCAAACTGAATGATGATTTTATGGATATCACCAGGAGAGGTGTATCGAATGTACATATGATGTTTGAGAAAAACCGGAAGAATGTGACCTATTATTATACGCCGTATGGAAGCCTTCTGATCGGGATCGACGCAAAAAGTGTGGATGTGCAGGAGACAGAAAATGATATTGATGTCAAGGTCAATTACGAACTCGAGGTCAATTATGAGCATATGGCAGACTGCTGTATCACAATGAATATTAAGTCAAAAGATGCGGGAGATTTCCGGATCACAGGGGCAGAATGAGAAAAAAGGACGGGAAAGCACAGTCCGGATGTCACGAAAATGACATCCGGACTGCGGATTCCCGTCCTTTTATACAGCATAAAAGATTAATGTTCCATCTTCCATATTGCCACAGAATAGCCAGGCAGGTCTGTTCCACCGCCAAAGTCGTGCGGGGTATCGGTGATCAGTTCCTGTGCCGTGCCGCATCCGGCATCGAAATCTGCGTGGAAACTGTTTTCATCCGCGTTGATCGCTACATAGATGCGCTCATGTTCACTTTTACGTTCAAAAATGCACTGGCGGTTTGTCAGGAGCACAGAGCGGAAGGAACCGTAATTTAATGCTTCCGAGTTCTTTTTGATCTCGGAAAGCCGGCTGATCGTCTCAGAAAGATCGTTCCATTCCGGTGCGTCAAAACATGCGCGCAGAGCCGGATCGCCTTCTTCTTTTCTCGCTTTTGCACCCCATTCACTGCCGTAGTAAACGCACGGGATACCTGGCATACCGAACAGCATGCCGTAGATCAGCGGCAGATGTTTTTCGTTGGTTAAAATACTTGCGATTCTTGTGACATCGTGATTGTCCACAAAGCAGAGCAGGTGTTTACCCTTATAGAGTGTCCAGTTGTCCGGTCCGAACTGGCGCAGCAGGGAGTGGTTGATCTCAAACATATTCATGCTGTTGAAGCTGGAATAAAGTCCTTTGTAGCACTCATAGTTGGTCACAGAGTGCAGCATGGAATCGTTCATCCACTGATTGTAATCGCCGTGTAATGTCTCGCCGACCAGGAAGAAGTCCGGTTTTAAACTGTCGCAGAAGCTGCGCAGGCGGCGTAAGAAATCATGGTCAAGGCAGTATGCAACGTCGAGGCGCAGGCCGTCGATATCAAATTCTTCCACCCATCCTTTGATCGCTGCAAAAATGTGCTGGATGACATCTTCATTTCTGAGATTTAATTTGACCAGATCGTAGTTACCTTCCCAGCCCTCATACCACAGACCGTCGTTATAGTTTGAGTTGCCGTCAAAACTGATGTGGAACCAGTCTTTGTACGGGGAATCCCATTTTTTCTCCAAAACATCCTGAAATGCCCAGAAACCGCGGCCAACATGGTTGAATACACCGTCTAATACAACTTTGATGCCTTCTTTATGAAGATTGTCACAGATTGTGGCAAAGTCTTCATTCGTACCGAGTCTGGTATCGATCTTTGTATAATCCCTGGTATTGTAACCGTGTGTGTCAGACTCAAAGACCGGGGAAAAATAGATGGCATTGGCGCCAAGTTTTTTGATGTGCGGAATCCAGTCATTGACCTTTAAAATACGATGTTCTAAAACGCCGTCATTCTCAAACGGAGCACCGCAGAATCCAAGCGGATATATCTGATAAAAAACACTTTCGTAAGCCCACATAAGAAAACCTCCAAATTATTTTTGACTCATATCATATGATTTTTTAGAACATGCGCGCTGTGCACTGATCACAGTATCACGGAAACCGCCATGTTCTAAAGCTGCAACTGCCTCAATGGTCGTACCGCCCGGAGAGCAGACAGCATCTTTTAATTCGCCCGGATGCTTTCCGGTCTCTAATACCATTTTTGCGGCGCCCAAAACAGACTGGGCAGCAAATTTATAAGCCTGTGCGCGCGGCATGCCGTCTGCAACGGCGGCGTCTGCCATTGCCTCAATAAACATATAGACATAGGCAGGGGAAGAACCGGAAACGCCGACAACGGCATCCATCATGCTTTCCGGTACAACTTCTGCACGGCCGAAGCTGTTGAATAAGGACTCAACGAGCTTTACTTCCTCTGGTGTTACCTTGTCATTCGGACAGAGTGCACTCATCGCAGCGCCTACAAGCGCCGGGGTGTTTGGCATGGCGCGGATCAGTCTGACCTCACCGAGCAGCGCCTCGATATTTGCGATCGGCTGTCCGGCTGCAATCGAAACTACGATACAGTCCGGTTTTAAATGACCTTTGATCTGCGGAAGTACTTCGGAAAATTTATTTGGTTTTACAGCGAGAAACAAAATATCGCTTCGTTCTGCAACGACCTCGTTTGACTGGGTTGTCTCTATGGAAAATTTTGTCCGGATCTTATCAAGTGTCTCAGGAGAGTGTGCACTTGCGATGATCTGGCTGGTCGTCACTAAAGATGCATCCAGAATACCGCCGATCATGGCGCTTCCCATATTGCCGGCACCGATAAAACCAATCATTTTATCTAACATAAAATCCTCCTTGTTTTGCGGAGCAAAATGCGACTGCCATTGCAGGAGCAGAGGATTTCCCTCCTTGTTTTGCGGAGCAAAATGCGACTGCCATTGCAGGAGCAGAGGATTTCCCTCCTTGTTTTGCGGAGCAAAATGCGACTGCCATTGCAGGAGCAGAGGATTTTCCTCCTTGTTTTGCGGAGCAAAATGCGACTGCCATTGCAGGAGCAATGCCCAACACATTGGGCAGGATTTTCCTCCTTGTTTTGCGTATTTATCATTCAAATTCTATCCTAGTCTATTTGGGGGGAAACGTCAACATTTTATGCAGAGATGAGAATGTGGAATCATAAAATATTTTCCTATGATAATGCAGATCAGGGCAAAATTAACAGACTTGCTGATTCACTTCGTAAATAAGTAGAAATAATGCAATTTTTGCATAATATTATACAAGAAATATGCAGAAAAATACCATATTATTGATAATGTATGTTATATTAGTTTTCATAGGAGAAAAACATGGCAACTGAAAGAAAAACATTGACACAGCTGGCTGTGCCAATATGCTTAGAGACTTTATTTTATATGCTTTCAGGCATGGTCGATACACTTATGTTATCGTCTGTAAGCGACCAGGCTGTGGGAGCTGTCGGAACAGCAAATACGTATATAAGTGTTTTTATCATCATGTTCGGGGTAATATCATCCGGTATGGTAGCAGTTATGTCACAAAATATCGGAGCGGGGAGACCTGGAATTGCATATCAGGCCAGACAGCTTGGACTTATGTTTAACGCACTGACAGGTATCCTTATGTCGGTTATTATTGCCTTTTTTTCTGGAGAAATACTTAGAATCGTAAGTATTTCTCCGGCTTTGCTTGAGCCGGCAGAAACATACCTTAAAATTGTTGGAGGTGCATGTTTTTTAAATGCGCTTATTCCCATTTTTTCCAGCTATCTCAGAGTGTTTGGATATACAAAGCATTCCTTGATAGGAACGATTGCAGGAAATGCCATTAATATAATATTTAATTCAGTGTTCCTGTTTGTATTTCATTGGGGAGTAATGGGCGTTGCTATTGCCACAGTTATTTCAAAAGTTGTGAACCTTATCATTGTAGCAGGCATGGGTGCTGTACTGATAAAGGCAAAGCAGAGTCCGGAGCGCATTCCGCCACGGAAGATACTTGCGCAGATTGTTAAGATAGGTTTTCCTTCTGCATTTGAAACAGCACTTTATAATGTTGCAATGACACTTATAGTAAGATTCATGAATCAGATGGATGCAGTCGGAATGAATGTTACAGCCCGTTCATATGCTATGCAGATAGCAAATTTTTCGTATTGTATAGGAGCTGCACTTGCACAGGCTAATGCTATTATGACTGGCTGGAGAATTGGATCAAAGGAGTTTGAAGAATGTGACAGGGGTACGCGGAAAGCTGTGGTATATGGTCTTATAACAGCGACGTGCTTCTCTGTGACATTTGCGATGTCCGGACATTTTATAGTTCATATATTTACGGATGATGCGCAAATGATAAATCTTGTGGTAAGGCTGTTAATAGTAGATATATTCCTTGAATTTGGAAGGGTGACAAATCTTGTATATGGTCAGGCATTAAAAACCAGTGGAGATGCGGTTTTTCCGGTTATAATGGGTGCGATATTTATGTATCTGTTTGCAGTTGGTGGAACATATTTTCTTGGAATACATATGGGACTTCAGGCAGTAGGAGCATATATTGCCATGGCAGGTGATGAGTGCGCGAGAGCTGTTGGAATGGTGCTTAGATGGAAGAGCGGAAAATGGAAAAGCAAGAGCCTTGTAGAATTGTAGGAGAGAGTATGTACTTTGAATTAAAGGAAAATAAACCACATGGTACAAAGGACAATCCATTTAGTATATATCACATAGAGAATGCGGGGCGGTCATTTCAGATACCGGTACATTGGCATGATGAATTTGAGATTATATATGTAAAAAGTGGTTTGCTGACAGTAAGTATATCAGGAGAGAGTTATATTGGAAAAGCAGGGGATGCGTTCGTTGTATCGCCGGGCAATCTGCATCTTATGGGCTCACAGACCGGCACTGTGGATTATTTTACATTTTTGTTTCCGTTAAAATATATATCTTTTCGGACCGATGACATGTTAGATGATAAATTGCTTGAACCATTAAATAGCGGTCATTTGATGATAAACCCAAGAGTAAAAGACTCGGCAAAAGAACTGTGTGAGCAGCTGATTGATATATATATGGCAGAAAATGATGAAACTGAGTCAAAAATAACTGCGCAGATAAAGACAAAAATAATTCTTTTACAATTTATTCTTGAAATGTGGAAGAAAGGATTTGTAATAGAAAATGATACAAGCGGCAGAAATATTGTAGAAAAAGAGATGGTTTCATATATACAGCAGAATTTTACAGGAAAGATATCGCTAAAGGAATTTGGGGAACAGTTTCATCTTTCGGAAAAATATATATCGCGGTATTTTAAGGAACATTTCCATATTACATTGTCGCAATATATAACATATTTACGTTTGGAGAATGCAAAACAGTTGTTACAGGACACCGATCTTTCAGTGACGGAGACAGCTATGCAGAGCGGATACCAGAATGTAAGCTATTTTATCAGAAGTTTCAAAAAAACATATGGCATTTCTCCACTGAAATATAGAAACAGCGGGATATTGACAAAAATATAGCTATCGACTATATTACATACAAATGATAAAAATTATTGACAAAGGCGTTGGAACTAAGAGGGTTCTGACGCTTTTTTTGATTGCAGGCACATGGATCATAAAGCAGTTTGTTGATGATCCGATGATTTTAGGCGTGTGTATGGTCATGCTCGCAACGCCTGTCGGCAGTATGACAGCAATGCTTGCACAGCAATATGATGGAAATTATGATCTGGCGGCAAGAGGAGTTGCGCTTACGGCAATTCTTGCTGTGGTGACGATGCCGGTGGTGTCGGTTTTGATGGGGGCGTGAAAAATGCGTAGAGGTAATCAGAGATTACCTGCACATTAAATTTGGAATATGAGTATATCAAAAAAAACGGACTGAATTATCAGCCCGTTTTTTTGATATGTTTTTTTAGAAATCTGTTAAATCAGCAGCTCTTCTCTCTAAGAAAGCAGTCATACCTTCTGTTTTGTCATGAGTAGAGCAGGTTACGCCGAATAAGTTTGCTTCCATCTCAACAGCGTTCTTGATGTCCATATCATAACCGTTGTTGATTGCTGCTTTTGCAACGGAAACAGCGTAGCTTCCTTTGGAGATGATTTTCTTAGCCATAGCTTTTGCTGTGTTCATTAACTCTTCCGGAGCAACTACTTTATTTACAAGACCGATGCGGTAAGCTTCTGCTGCATCAACGGAATCGCAGGTAAAGATCATCTCTTTTGCGCGTCCCATGCCTACTAAACGGGCAAGTCTTTGTGTACCGCCGAATCCAGGAATGATTCCAAGACCTGTCTCTGGCTGTGCGAAAGTAGCGTTGTCAGATGCGATACGGATATCACATGCCATGGAAATTTCACATCCACCGCCAAGTGCAAAACCATTAACAGCTGCGATCGTTACCTGACGCATGTTCATTAATTTGAAGAATGGTACGGAAGCTCTCATACCGAAAGCTCTTGCTTCTGCTGCGGTAAAGTTTACCATCTCAGAAATATCAGCGCCTGCTACGAAAGATTTGAATTCGTTGCCTTTCTTGTCAGGACCGCCGGTTAAGATTACGACTTTGATGTCGTCTCTTGCTTCGATCTCAGTTAATGCTGTGTTTAACTCGTCTAATGTCTCGCTGTTTAATGCGTTTAATGCTGCTGGTCTTGAAATTGTAAGAACAGCAATCTCCTCAGCAACTTCCAGTTTTAAATTGTTAAAATCGCTCATCGTTTGGAACCCTCCTGAATAGTTTGATAAAAAATTAACAATATACGTTATTAATAGCGTACAGCTTTTCACTGAATTTGTCAATAGATTATGGGAAAAATTCACTATAAATTCGGTAGAAAAAGTGCTATGATAGGTGGTATGATATTTTGACAAAGACACAGAAAAGAGGAAAAACCATGGACACAAGCAAATCATACTTATCTAAGGTAGTAAAGGAGATGCCGGATTCAGGGATCAAGGACTTTTTTGATATTGCAAATACGATGGAGGGAGCATTGTCACTTGGTGTCGGCGAGCCGGATTTTCCGACACCGGAACATGTCAGGGAGGCAGCGATTGCTTCAATCAAAAGAGGTGAGACAAAGTATACCGATAATCGCGGTACGGTCGAACTCCGTGCGGCAGCTGCAGAGTATTTAGAGAAGTTTGGACTTCATTATGACAGGGAAAATGAGATCCTGATCACGATGGGAGCAAGTGAGGGTATTGATCTGGCGCTTCGTGCACTGGTGGATCCGGGGGATGAGGTGTTAGTTGTAGAACCTTGCTATGTTTCCTATATTCCGTGTGTGGAATTGTGTGGCGGCATTCCGGTTTCCATCCCGTTAAAGGCAGAGAATAAATTCCGCCTGACGAAGGAAGAACTTGAAGAAAAAATTACAGATAAAACAAAAGTACTGCTGATTTCATTCCCCAACAACCCTACCGGAGCGATCATGGAAAAAGAGGATTTAGAAGCAATCCGTGAGGTTGTGACCGCACATGATATTTTTGTGATTACAGATGAGATTTATGCAGAGCTGACCTATGGCAAAAAGCATGCATCTATTGCGGCGCTGCCGGATATGTATGAGCGTTGTGTGGTATTAAATGGTTTTTCAAAAGCATTTGCAATGACCGGATGGCGTATGGGTATTGCAGCGGGTCCTGCGGAAGTTATTTTTCATATGAATAAGATTCATCAGTTTACGACCATGTCTGCAGGAACAACGTCACAGGTGGCGGCGCTTGAAGCACTGACGAGTCCGGTTCGTGACGAAGAGATCGATGTGATGCGTAAAGAATACGATGAGAGACGAAAGATCATGGTGGACGGGTTCCGGAATATGGGACTGGATGTGACAGAACCGGAAGGTGCATTTTATGTATTCCCGTCGATCAAAAAAACAGGACTTACCAGCATGGAATTTTGTAACCGTCTGCTGCAGGAACAGAAGGTGGCAGTCATTCCGGGAGACGCATTTGGAAGTTGTGCAGAGGGTTACATCCGCTGCTCTTATGCTTATTCCAAAGACATTATTAAGAAATGTTTAGAGAAGATCGCAGTATTTGTCAGCCAGTTTGACCTCAAATAAGGTACTGGTTTGAAAAAAATAAGCGCAGACATGAAGGCTGCTATATAACAAAGAAAGTTTGAGACATACATGTTAAAAGATTACGACTTAAAGCAACTGGTATCCCCATTATTGCAATGGTTTTTAAATCATGCCCGTGTATTGCCATGGCGAGAGAAACCGACTCCATACCGGGTGTGGGTTTCGGAGATCATGCTCCAGCAGACGAGAGTGGAGGCGGTAAAGCCGTATTTTGAGCGGTTTACCACGGCACTGCCGGATGCAAAGGCACTTGCAGTGTGTCCGGAGGATGAACTTTTAAAGCTTTGGGAGGGGTTAGGTTATTATAACCGTGTCAGGAACATGCAAAAAGCGGCTGTGGAAGTTGTGGAAAATTATGGTGGACAACTTCCGGCAGATTATGAGAAACTGTTGAAACTAAAGGGGATCGGCCATTATACAGCGGGAGCGGTCGCATCTATCGCATACGGAATCCCGGTTCCGGCGGTCGATGGAAATGTGCTCCGTGTTTTAACGCGCGTTTCTGCGGATGATACGGATATCATGAAACAGTCATTCCGTAATGAGATGGAAAAATTATTAGAAAAACTGATGCATGGGGCAGACGGCAGAAATGAAAAAAATGTATTTCCATGGATGGAGGATGCAGATGATCTGAGGGCAAAGGTATATCATCAGAATCTTGCCGGTGCGTTTAACCAGGCACTCATGGAACTTGGAGCAACGATATGTGTGCCAAACGGTGCACCGCTTTGTACCGAATGTCCATGGAAGGATTTTTGTGAGGCAAAAAAACAGGAACTGATCGGACAGATACCAGTCAAGAGCAAGGCAAAACCGCGAAAGATCGAGAAAAAAACGGTTCTGATTTTAAGGGATGATGAGAAGGTTGCAATCCGGAAAAGACCGGCAAAGGGACTTTTGGCAGGACTGTATGAGCTTCCGAATGTGGAAGGAAATATGGGACAGGAGGAAGTACTTTCCATGGTAAAAGAGATGGGGTATGCACCGATCCGTATTCAGCCGTTAGGTGAGGCGAAACATATTTTTTCCCATATCGAATGGCACATGACAGGTTATGCAGTCCGTGTAGAGGAGCCGGAAATGCATCCACAGGTGCAGTGTGAAAAAAATCGTGCAGATGGATTATTATTTGTGGAAGCAGAAGATGCAAAAGAAAAATATGCTATTCCGTCCGCTTTTGCTGCGTATGCGAAATATATGAACATTCTTCTTGGAAATGAAAAGAAAGCTTAAAAGAAAATATTTATAAAAAGAGGGAGCCGGTGCAACAGCACCGGCTATTCATTATGAAAAAGAGTGTGTATGAAAAGTGAAGTAATTCACTATTTGCTGGGAGGAACCTTGCTTATCGGATAAGCAAGGCTACCTGACTTACATCAGGTATGAAAAAAAGTTCTATGAAAAATTTTAACTTGTTGCCTTAACTTTGAATTTAGTATATCGGGGAATTGTGACCGCCGTATGCCCTGTTTGTGAGAATTATGTAAATAAAATATGAACAACTACATACTTTGGCAGAAATTAAGAATATCTAAAGAAAAATTTGATTGGTTTGCGGTAGGAAAATGTGTATAATAGAATGGCTATGGTAAAACAAAGTGGAAAACAAGGAGGATTACATGTACGATTGTATCGTGATCGGCGCAGGAATTGCGGGTGCTGTCAGTGCGAGAAAGCTTGCAGAGGAAGCAGGAAAGAAAGTACTGGTTTTAGAGAGACGCAGTCATATCGGAGGTAACTGCTATGATGAGCCGGATGAACATGGAATATTAATACATAATTATGGACCACATATTTTTCATACAGGAATAGAAGAAGTATATCAGTATCTCTCAAGATTTACGGACTGGTATGCATTCGGACATGAGGTGGTAGCAAAGGTCGGGGATCGTCTGATCCCGGTTCCGTTTAATTTAAATACGCTTCATATGGTATATGAAAAGGAAAAAGCAGATGCATTAGAGCAGAAACTGATTGCTGCATACGGAGAGGGAAGCCGCGTGCCGATCATGAAACTGCGGGAAAATGAAGATCCGGACATCCGCGAGATCGCACAGTTTGTGTACGAAAATGTATTTTTAAAATATACCATGAAGCAGTGGGGACAAAAACCGGAGGATATCAGCCCGGAAGTGACAGGCCGTGTGCCGGTGCTGGTTTCTTATGACAACCGCTATTTTCAGGACAAATATCAGGGAGTGCCGAAGGAAGGTTTCACACCGATGTTTGAGCGCATGTTAGACCATGAGAACATCACGGTTGAGACAGGTGTTGACTGTAAAGAGAGATTACGTTTTGAAGAAAATCAGATTTATTTTGATGGAACACCGTTTGACGGAGAGGTTATCTATACGGGCGCACTGGATGAGTTGTTTGACTGTCAGTTTGGAAGGCTTCCATATCGTTCCTTAAGATTTGACTTTGAACATTATGAGAAAGAATCTTATCAGGGACACAGCGTGGTCAATTACACGGTCAGTGAGGATTTTACAAGAATCACAGAGTTTAAGTATCTGACCGGACAAAAGAACACGGACGGAACCACAATCGTGAAAGAGTATCCGTTTGCCTACACAGGAGCGGAGGGAGAAATTCCTTACTATGCGATATTAGAGCCAAAGAACCAGGAACTCTATGAAAAATATCGTGCGCTTGCAGGTGGACTGCCGCATTTTTATCTGCTCGGACGACTGGCAGAATACAAATACTATAATATCGATGCGATGACGAAAAAAGCGATGGAACTTGCTGATGCGATCATGGCAGAAAATACAAAAAGATAATCGGAGGATTCATATATGAAATTACTGACATTTGCGATCCCGTGTTACAATTCACAGGATTACATGGAAAACTGTATCAAATCCCTGCTGCCGGGTGGCGATGATGTTGAGATTCTGATCATTGATGATGGGTCAAAAGATAGCACCGGTGACATAGCAGATGCCTATGAGAAGAAATATCCGGGAATCATCCGTGCAATCCATCAGGTAAATGGAGGACACGGAGAGGCTGTCAATGCTGGAATCCGCAATGCGACAGGACTTTATTTTAAAGTGGTAGACAGCGATGACTGGGTAGATGAGGAGGCTTATAAGAAGATTTTAGATAAACTTCGTGAGCTGACCGGCGGCAATCAGACCCTGGATATGTTTATTGCCAATTATGTATATGAAAAAGAAGGTGCGCATCATAAAAAAGTGATGCACTACACGAACCTGCCCCAAAATCAGATTTTTACCTGGAATGATGTGTCACGTTTCAGAAAGGGTCAGTACATTTTGATGCATTCTGTGATTTATCGTACAAAACTGCTGCGTGAATGTGGATTAGAGCTGCCGAAACATACATTTTATGTGGATAATATTTATGTGTACAAACCATTACCAAGTGTAAAAACACTGTATTATATGGATGTAGATTTTTACCGTTACTTTATTGGCAGGGAAGATCAGTCGGTCAATGAGAAAGTGATGATCAGCCGTATCGACCAGCAGATCAATGTAAATAAGATTATGGTAGATGAATTTGATCTCTGGAAGATTCCAAACCGAAAACTGCGTCATTACATGTTTAATTATCTGGAAATCATCACGGTCATTTCCACGATTATGCTGATCCGCTCCGGCACTGAGGAAAATCTTCTGAAAAAACGTGAACTGTGGAAATATATTAAGGATCAAGACATCCGTTTATTCCATCATCTGCGCGCCGGAATTATGGGAAATGCAATGAATCTGCCGGGCAAGGGAGGCAGAAAGATTTCGGTTGCGGCATATCGACTGTCACAGAAAGTGGTCGGATTTAATTAAGAGGTAGTGAGAGTATGAGTGAAGAAAATAACTGGAATTATGGAAATGATGAGCCGAATGTAAATCAGGGAAATCCTGTCAGCCTGGAGAAAAGTACGACTGATGGTACAGCAGGTGTAAATTTAGAGAAGACTGTGACCGGAAATGAAGAGCGTGTAAATTCAGAAAAGACTATGACAGACAATCCGTATTATACAAATACGTCATATGGAAACGGCAATACAAATTATAATTACGGACAGTCAAATGACAGTGCAGGTTATAACTATGGACAGTCAAACGGAAGTACAGAATATAATTACGGACAACCGGCTGGCAGGTATGGAAGTAATAAGTCAGAAAGTGAAGGCTTTGGTATTGCGTCGTTAGTACTTGGAATCATTACGGTTTTGCTGTTCTGTACCTGTATCAGCTGGATCACCGGTATTCTTGCGATTATTTTTGGTATCATACAGCTTGTAAAAGGAAACAAAAAAGGAATGGCGATCGTTGGTTTGATCACAGGTGGAATCGGTTTTGCAGCATCGATTATTCTGTATATCCTGATTTTTTTTACAGGACTTGGATCTTATAGCAGCTATAATGACATCTATGATCATATTTACGATGATATCTATGATGATATTGAAGACAGTATGGATGACGGAACAATCTGAAAAATTTTTGCTGGAACAGCATAGATGATGACAGAATGATTCATTTGTTTTTATGGAGAGGGTTATGGAAGAATTATTGAAAGTCAGTGGATTGTCTAAGACATTTCATCTGTCGAAGAAACAACAGAAACTGGAAAAGACCGCAGCCAAAGTTAAGGTTGCGGTGGATGATCTTTCCTTTTGTACTTACAGGGGGGAAGTTTTTGGATTATTAGGGCCCAATGGAGCGGGAAAGACAACAACGCTTCGCATGTTAGCAACGCTGATCAAACCGGATAAAGGTGATGCTCTGATTGACGGAAGCAGTATTGTGACAGATCCGAACGGTGTTCGGAAAAAGATCGGATTTCTGACGAGTGAATTAAAACTGGAAGAATTTTTTACACCGAATTACCTGTTTGACTTTTTCTCCGAATTATACGGTGTCGATCAGGCAGAGCGGGATGAGAGAAAACGTATCCTGTTTCAGAAATTTGGTGTGGATGAGTTTGCGGAAGTGAAGGTTGCAAATCTCTCCACCGGTATGAAACAGAAAGTATCCCTGATCATTTCACTGGTGCATGATCCGCAGATCATTATTTTTGATGAGCCGACAAACGGACTTGATGTTATCACGGCGAAAGTTGTGACCGATTTTCTGCAGGAATTGAAAGCAGAAGGAAAAACGATCATTGTATCAACACATATTTTTTCACTGATCGAAAAGATCTGCGACCGTGTCGGCATTATCATCAACGGAAAAATGGTTTTGTGTGACACGCTTTCCCATGTGACGGCGGAAATGCCACTTGAGGATAAGTTCTTTGAAATCTATCGGGAAACGGCAGGTGAGATAGTATGAGTAAAAAAATGATTGCAATCATGAAAAAAGAGTTTGCCCGCTTTTTCGGAGATAAGAGACTGGTGTTTACCACAATTTTAATGCCGGGGCTTATGATCTATATTTTGTATACACTTCTGGGGCAGGGAATTATGAAGCAGTTTGCCGCTTCGGAGGATTATGTATATCAGATCTATACGGTGGATCTGCCGGAGGCGTTTTCTTATTTAAAGACAGAGTCTGATCTGGAAGTGACGGAAATTACAGTAGAAAAAGAGTCTGATGTCTTAGAAAAGATCGAGGCGGAGGAAGCAGATCTTTTGATGGTGTTCCAGTCGGATTTTGATGCGGCTGTCGCTGCATATGATCCGTTAGATACCACGCAGGCAGCACCGGATATCAACATGTACTATAATTCAGTTTCGACGGAATCGTCGACGATCTACAATCAGATGTATCAGGTTTTTGATGATTATGAATCTTCTCTGGCAAATAAGTTTGATATCAATGCCGAAGAAGGTGTGAAATATGATGTTGCAACGGAAAAAGATACTTCCGCGCAGCTTTTTTCCATGCTTTTACCGATGCTTTTGATGTCATTTTTATTCAGTGGCTGTATGGCGGTTGCCCCGGAATCCATCGTCGGGGAAAAGGAGCGCGGAACGATCGCAACGCTGCTTGTCACACCGATGAAACGCAGCGAGCTTGCCGTCGGAAAAGTCTTAAGTCTGAGTGTCATCGGACTTTTGGGCGGAGTTTCCAGCTTTATCGGCACGATGCTGGCACTTCCGAATCTGATGGGCGGTGCGGCGCTTGAGGATGACAGTATGACGGGTGCGATGAGCGCTGCAGTTTACAGTGGAACGGATTATGTACTGTTGTTATTTGTCATTTTAAGTACGGTTCTGGTAATTATCGGTGCAATCTCCCTGATGTCCGGCCTGGCAAAGAGCGTCAAAGAGGCAGGAACGATGGTTTCGCCTCTGATGATCGTCGTCATGCTGATCGGTGTGTCGACGATGTTCGGGGATGGTGCGCCGAAGGAGGTTTACTGGTATCTGATCCCGTTTTATAACAGTGTACAGTGCATGAATGGAATTTTTTCCTTTGATCTTGTGCCTGTTAATTTTGTGGTAACAATCGTGGCAAACCTTTTGTATGCACTGGTTATGACGGCCGGGTTAGCAAAGATTTTTGACAGCGAGAAAATTATGTACAGTTGAGTGAGAACAGGATATGGGGCAGTTAGTGTGAAAAATAAGATTTTTCACACGCAAGATTTGTGCTTACGCACAAACTTGAGATGCGCAAAAAACAGCGCAGGAATAGAGATTATCAAGGAAGTGATAACTGCCTTTTTGGTAGAAAATAGTATGTATAAAAGCCACAACACCAGTCATATATTACAAATAAGAGAAAAGCAAACGGTTCAGGGGCGTTGTGATAGAAAAATTGCTTTTATTTATGAGAGAGGTTCATAATAAAAAAATACATAGTTATCCGAAAGATGTTCTGATCGCCGCAGTTATTTTCGCGGCAGCAGTCTGTCAGTGGGGCGGAAATCATGGAAAGGCGGCAGAAACCGTTTCTTTTGCGGCACTGGAAGATATCGCAGAAAAAAAGGTGGCGATCACTTTTGACGACGGACCAAACCCGGATTATACGGAAGAACTGCTTGAGGGCTTAAAGGAGCGGAACGTGACGGCATCTTTTTTCCTGTTGGGGAAGGAAGCGGAAAAATTTCCGGACATTGTAAAAAAGATTCATGAGGGCGGACATTTGATTGGAACCCATTCCTATGAGCACGTAAACCTCTGCAATCTGACCGATGAGGCGGCAGTGGAGCAGGTCGATAAGACGAACCAGGTGATTTTGGAACTGACGGGGGAGTATCCACAGTATATCAGACCGCCGTTTGGCTGCTGGAAGGAAAATCTTGACTACAAGACAACGATGATGGAGGTGCTCTGGGATGTAGACCCGCGGGACTGGGCAACGGATAATTCTTCTGTCATTGCAGCACGCGTCCTTGATAAAGTGCAGGAAAATGACATTATTCTCCTTCACGACGCATCGGAATCCTCCGTGAAAGCGGCGTTTCAAATCATTGATACTTTACAGGAGCAGGGTTATGTGTTTGTGACAGTGGAAGAACTTATGATGGAGTAGAATCCGCTTGAGATATGCTCTGTTTTTGTGTAAAATAGCAGATAGGATAAAATGTGCAAAAGGCACAGGAGGAACAGAAAATGAGTGATGCAATGAAGGTAATTTATATCTGTTTTCCGGAAGGAAAACACAAGGTTTTAACGATGAGCTATGATGACGGAAAACTGGCAGACAGACGGCTCGTTTCCATATTTAACCACTATGGAATCAAGGGAACTTTTCACTTAAATTCCGGGATGCACGGACCGGAGCGGATTCCATCTGAGGAGTGGAAGGCTCTTTACGAGGGGCACGAGATGTCCTGCCATACCGTAACCCACCCGACGATTGCAAGAAGCCCGGTTGAACAGGTGGCAGTACAGGTGCTTGAGGACCGCAGATATATCGAGCGTATCGCAGGATATCCGGTGCGGGGACTTTCTTATCCAAACGGTTCTTATAATAGGGAAATCATCGAGCTTCTGCCAAAGCTTGGTATCGAGTACAGCCGCATTGTTGGAAATACGGATGATTTTTCCATGCCGGAAAATTACCTTGCATGGGAAGCAACCTGCCATCACAACCATAACCTGATTGAGAACGGAAAGCGTTTCTTAGAACTCAAAAAGACCCAGTATATGTATATGATGTATGTGTGGGGACACAGCTACGAATTTGACCGCGACAATAACTGGGAGCTGATGGAAGAATTCTGTGAGATGATGAGCGGACAGGAGGATATCTGGTACGCAACGAATATCCAGATTGTGGACTATATGAAGGCGGCAAAAAATCTGAGATTTACACTGGACGGAGACCTTGTATACAATCCGAATGCGATGGATATCTGGATTCGTGTTGACGGAGAAATCAAAGTGATTCCGGGGGGACAGACCGTGCGCCTGTAGTTTGTGACAAAGAGAGCTTTCATAAAATGATTTATCAAAAAGTCATTTTGTGGGAGCTTTTTTTGCTGTAACGTTCGCAATAACTGGGGAGTGTGTGACAAAAACTAGGTAGATACTGCGGGGGAGATAGATTAAGATAAAGCCATAGGAGATAGCAGAGTATTGATGAGCGGGGATGTTCTTGATACGGAAAGGTATGGTTGAAAAATGGCAGAAATTATGGGGTATACACGTACTGTGTGTGAAAATGAGTGCTATGAAGCAAAACTGGCATACAGTATGCATCTGGCAATCAAAACGGAGAAGGAAAGTTTTACACCGTTCAATCATAATTCAGGGGTATTGTTTGCAAAAGCAACGGAAAATCCGGACGGTTCCCTGAATGCAAAGAGTTTAAAGAGCCCATGGCTGTTTAAGCAAAAGGATGGCGGATTTGGAGTGATGGCTGTCCGGGTTGAAGCAGAAGGACAGAATGATGAGGAGAGCAGAGGAAGCGTTCTGGTATGGGAATCAGAAAACCTGATTTCCTATCGGGAGCTTGGACTTTTAAAACTGGGAGAAGCCTTTATTGACACAGTTTCCTGTTATTATGAAGAGAAAATTGGAGCGTACGTTATCTGCTGGAGAGAGGAGGATGGAATCCTTCGTTATGGAAAAGTCCCAAATCTTACTGCGGAATGTGTGGAACCATTGGCAGAAAAAGAACTGGCGGTGGCACAGCAGAAGGAAGAAAAATTGCAGGGAGAGGTGCAGAGGATGCCGGGAGAAGAACGGCATCTGCCGGAAGGATGTGTCAGTGGAAATATTCTTGAAATCACAGAAGAGCAGGCGGATTATCTGAGAAAAAAATTGTGGACGCCGGTGAACACGGGGGTTTCCTTTCCGAAACAGGTGACAGCTTCTTCCTGGGAGGAACTAGAGAAGCAGGATGCTGTTTTGTATTACAGTGATGGAACAACGGTCAGACGGAAGGTGGACTGGGAAAAGGCGGACATTGATTTTAAAAAGCGGGGAAGGCAGACTGTTAAAGGAGCGATAAGACAGGAACATTTTGCATTTCCGGTTGCAATTAACCGCGCAGACCCCTGTGTGGCAAGATGGAATGGAAAGTATTATTTTATTGCAACAAACGATGCAGATGGAAACCACACACTGTATATCAGGGAGGCGGATACGCTGGAAGGACTTGTCTGTGCACCGGAGCATCTGATTCTGGACTCGGATACCTATCCGGAAATCGGCGGACTTTTGTGGGCACCTGAATTTCATGAGATAAATGGAAAACTCTATATTTTTCATGCGGCGACGACGGGGGAATTTTACTGGGAAGAAAGCCACCTGATGGAGTTAAGGGAAGGTGGCAATCCGGTTTGCAGGGAAGACTGGTCAAGACCAAAACGAATCAAGTGCGCAGATGGCAGTGATATTTGTGAAGCGGGAAAAGAAATTACACTGGATATGACCTGCTTTTTCTGGGAGGAAGATTACTATGTCATCTGGTCGCAGAGACAGTTTCTGCCCAAAGACCTCGGAGCATGGCTTTATATCGCAAAACTGAATCCGGATAAGCCGGAGCAGTTATTGACGAAACCGGTGATTTTGTCAAAACCGGAGTATGGGTGGGCAAATAACCATACATTTGTAGATGAAGGACCGTTCGCATTACAGACGAAAGAAAAACTTTACGTTACCTTTTCGAGTGCGGCAGTTGATGTTACCTATGTGGTTGGATGCCTTGAAATAGAAAAAGGAAAGAATTTGCTGGATGCATCAAACTGGCGGAAATATAACTATCCGATTCTGACTGCACGCAGTGTACCGGGAGAGTATGGAACCGGACACAACGCATATGTGATGGATGAAAATGGACTTACCTGGAACACGTATCATGCGAGACCGGGAAAAGAGGGACCGCGCAGCAGCGGAATCAGACGGGTACATTTTGATGTGGATGGGGCACCGATGTTAGATGTGACGGAAGAAAGGGATGTGCTGGAAGAATTTAAAAGAGTGGAGACGGTGCTTGAAACAGCAGGGCAGGAAGAATGAAGTGAGAGCAGGCACAAGGTTTGCCTGTTGTGGGAAAGGCAAGATTATTTATATGAGAAATCGTTTATGGAAAATAAAATTTGCAGCATTGTGCATGGTATGGGGTATGATGACACTGGCAGGATGTAATGGAGAGGAGCGTGAGGAAGTGGATTTGATGTCTGAAATGACAGAAACAAGCGAGATTGCAGAAGCGGATGCAGGAGCAGATACGGAAGGAACAGAACGAATGGAAGTCCCGCTGAAAGATGCAATTGGAGCGGTAATGGGGGAAGATTTTATTACGGGAACCAGCATCACGGGATTTGACATTAAAGACGAACGTGAGATGGAACTTGTGACAAGACATTTTAACGCCGTCACGCTTGGAAATGAACTGAAACCGGATGCAATTTTTGGTTACAGCAGGGTGTGTCCGGGACAGGAGACCGTGACATTAAACGGAGAAGAACTGGCTGTTCCCAAAACGGATTTCAGTCTTGCAGAACAGATTCTTGATGTGATTTTAGAGTGGAACGAGGAACATCCGGATAATTTTATCCGGGTCAGAGGGCATGTGCTGGTGTGGCATTCCCAGACACCGGAGTGGTTTTTCCATGAGAATTATGATGAAACCCGGGACTATGTAGATAAAGATACGATGACAAGGCGTGAGGAATGGTACATAAAGACCGTTTTGGAACATTTTACCGGTGAAGACAGCAAATACAGAGAACTTTTTTATGGCTGGGATGTAGTGAATGAAGCGGTCAGTGACAATACGGGTACTTACCGCAGTGATGCAGAAAATTCAAGCTGGTGGGCAGTTTACGGGAGTCCGGAATATATCTGTAACGCATTTGTGTTTGCAAACCGGTATGCGCCTTCAAATGTAGAACTGTATTACAATGATTATAACGAGTGGTACAATGTGAAAATAAACGGAATCATACAGCTTCTTGAGGATGTAAAGAATACACAAGGGGCAAGGATTGACGGAATGGGAATGCAGGGGCATTACCAGACGGAGAAAAGTCCGAGTGCAGATGAATTTGAGCGGGCAGCGAGAACGTTTGCAAGAATTGTCGGAAAAGTACAGGTGACAGAACTGGATATGGCAGCGAGTGCTTCCTATGACGGAACAGATGCCACAAGAGACGAGGAGTTTGACAGGCAGGCAAAACGGTATCAGAAGCTTTACCAGGCAATGCAGAAATTAAAAGCGGATGGCGTTAATATTTCCGGTATGACCGTCTGGGGAGTGGTAGATAAATATTCGTGGCTTCAGACGGCAAACAATGTGGGCGGAGCATCGGATGGAACCAGAAAACAGTGTCCGCTGCTGTTTGATGACAATTATGAGGCAAAACCTTCGTACTGGGTTTTTGTGGAGGAATAAATCATGAAAATGACGGCAAAATTTCATCTTCCGGGGCTTCGTTATAATTATCCGTTAAATATGATGCTTCTCAGCCTCAAAGAAAAATATCCTCATTATTTCCAGGATAATATTGAGATTGCATCTTTCTTTGGGGAATTTCCAACTTCGTTGTGGAATGGTGGAAGATTCAGTAACGGGGATCAGTGTGACAGACGCTTTGTGGAAGAAGTGGTAAAGAGCATAAATACCAGAGGAATTCCGGTGCGTTACACTTATACAAATCCGCTGCTCACAGAGGAAGACCTTGCGGATGCCTATTGCAATTTCTGTATGAAGACGGCGGACAACGGAAAGAATGAGGTGCTGGTTGTATCCCCGATATTAGAGGCGTATATCAGGAAGAATTACCCGGGATTTACGATAAACAGTTCTACCTGTAAGGAAATCCGTGGTATTGAAGGTGTCAACGAGGAATTAAAAAAGGATTATGGACTGGTGGTACTTGATTATAATCTGAATAACCAGTTCGGGGAATTGCAAAAGATTACGGATAAATCCCGCTGTGAACTTTTGGTTAATGCATGCTGTATTCCGGAATGCCCAAGAAGAGGAGAGCATTACCGCACAATTGCGAAGCAGCAGCGCATAACATTAAAGAACCGCAGGCATCCGGCAGATAAACAGATACCAGTGCCCGGCTGGCACTGTGAATACGGAAACTGTAACAGCATCTATGATATTCAGGAATACAAGACTTTTATTTCGGCAGAGGACATATGGGAGAAATATCTGCCAATGGGATTTTGTAATTTTAAAATTGAAGGACGCACAGCAGATTATTTTAATCTGATTGATACCTATTGTTACTATCTGATGGAGCCAAAATATAGAGATGAAGCAAGACTGCTCCTTCTGATGAATCTGGAACGGAGCCGGGTTATCCGGGTGAGTAAACCGAAACCTGGAAACTGGCAGTAAATAGAAATAACATAAGAGAGAATAAGGCAGGGAAAGAGATGGAATTAAATCAGAATCAGGAAAAATTAAAAGAGTATCGTAAACGTGCCAAAGAGCTGGTTGCGCAGATGACGCTGGAGGAAAAGGTCGGGCAGACGCTTTATCAGGCACCTGCAATCCCAAGACTTGGGATAAAGGCGTACAACTGGTGGAACGAGGCACTGCACGGTGTGGCAAGAGCGGGAACGGCAACCGTATTTCCACAGGCAATCGGAATGGCTGCTACATTTGATGAGGATTTACTGGAGCAGGTAGGAGATGCTGTTTCCACAGAGGCGAGAGCAAAGTTTAATATGCAGCAGAAAGCCGATGACACAGATATCTATAAGGGACTGACTTTCTGGGCACCGAACGTGAATATTTTCAGAGACCCGAGGTGGGGGAGAGGACATGAGACTTTCGGAGAGGATCCGTATCTTACAAGCCGGCTTGGAGTCCGTTATGTTATGGGGTTACAGGGGCATGATGAGGACTATTTAAAGGCAGCAGCCTGCGCAAAGCATTTTGCAGTGCACAGCGGACCGGAAAGTGTGCGACATGAATTTAATGCAGAGGTCAGCGAACAGGATTTAAGGGAAACCTATCTGCCGGCGTTTAAAGCCTGCGTGCAGGAGGGAAAAGTAGAAGCAGTGATGGGTGCTTACAACCGGACGAATGGGGCACCATGCTGTGGAAACAGCTATCTGTTACAGGATATTCTGCGAAAAGAATGGGGCTTTGAAGGACACGTTACCTCAGACTGCTGGGCAATTAAAGACTTTCATGAGGGACATCTGGTGACAAGTACGCCGGTGGAATCGGTTTCTATGGCAATGAACAATGGATGTGACCTTAATTGTGGAAATCTGTTCCATTTCCTGACACAGGCGGTGGAAAACGGAATGGTAGATGAGAAACGGCTCAATGAAGCAGTGGAAAATCTGTTTATGGCGCGCATGAAATTAGGCGTTTTAGATAAAAAAGAAGAGAATCCATTCGATAAGATTCCGTATACCGTTGTGGATTCCGAGGAAATGCGGAAATTAAACCGTGAGGTGGCAAGACGTTCTGTGGTACTGTTAAAGAATGAGAATCATATCCTGCCACTCGATAAGAAGAAATTACATACCATCGGAGTCATCGGACCAAATGCCGATAGCCGCAAGGCACTTGTTGGAAATTATGAGGGAACTTCTTCACGCTATATCACAGTGTTAGAGGGAATCGAAGATTATGTCGGGGAGAACGTGCGTGTTCTTTATTCGGAAGGCTGCCACCTCTACCGTGACCGCACCAGTAATCTTGCGATGGAGCACGACCGGGATTCCGAGGTGCGGGCAGTCTGCGAGGCGAGTGATGTCGTCATTGCAGTGGTAGGACTTGATGCAACGCTTGAGGGTGAAGAGGGAGATACCGGAAATGAGTACGGAAGCGGTGATAAGCCGAACCTGAATCTTCCGGGCTTACAGCCGGACATCATCCGTATCGCAAAGGAAAGCGGAAAACCGGTAATTGTAGTTTTACTTGCCGGAAGTGCGATGGCTCTTTCCTGGGAGGATGAACACGTTGACGCAATTCTTGACGGTTTTTACCCGGGTGCGCAGGGCGGGGCTGCCATTGCAGAGATTTTATTTGGAGGGGCAAACCCAGAAGGAAAACTTCCGATTACGTTTTATCAGACAACCGAGGAACTGCCGGAGTTTACAGACTATGCGATGAAGGGAAGAACCTACCGCTATATGGAGAATGAGGCGCTCTATCCGTTTGGCTATGGCTTGTCTTATACGACCTATGCGTATGGAAACTTAGAGTGTGTCAAGCCGTTTGATGCACAGGATGGAATTACATTACAGGTTACGGTTACTAATACCGGAGACAGGGAGGGCACCGAAACCTTACAGGTGTATGTAAAGGCAAAGCGGGAGGGGACGCCAAATCCACAGCTTAAGTATGTGAAAAAAATAACATTAAAGCCGGGCGAATCTGTGACAGAGGAAATTCACCTTTCGCCGGAAGCGTTTATGCTCTATGACGAGAAGGGAAACTTCACACTTGAAAAAGGTGCGTATGATATTTTTGTGGGCGGCTGCCAGCCGGATGCAAGGAGTGCGGCACTGACCGGAAATGCACCGCAGAAATTGACAGTGACATATTAGAAGAGACGGGTAAAAATGCTCCGCCGGAAGGCGGGGCATTTTTCGCAATATATGGGAAAAAGAAGGCTAGGGTTAGGAAGTATTTGGATAAAAAAACAGATATGATAGTAGTAAAAGAACAGAATCTTGTGAAGGGGGAAAAATAGATGACAGGTGCATTTGAGACAGGAATTTACCGGAATGTCTTTAAGGAGTGTGGTTACACAGAGGCAGAAATAGAGCAGAGGGTAGAGGATACATTCCGTCGTATTTTTCATGGGACAAAGGAGGAATGCTTTTATCATGAAGTCGGGGAAGATATGGCGTATGTGGAAGATACCGGAAATCATGACGTGCGCACGGAAGGAATGTCCTATGGCATGATGGTGTGCGTACAGCTTGACAGAAAAGAGGAATTTGACCGTCTGTGGAAATGGGCGCGGACATATATGTATTTAGAAGGCGGCAGCGGGCATAATTATTTTGCGTGGTCCTGTGCGGTTGATGGAAGCAAAAATGCCGAGGGACCGGCGCCCGATGGAGAAGAATTTTTTGCAATGGCACTCTTTTTTGCATCAAACCGCTGGGGAGATGGGGATGGAATTTTCGCATATAGCAAAGAGGCGCGTGCAATCCTGTCTGAGTGTATTCACAAGGGGGAAGAGGGGCATCCGGGAGAACCGATGTGGAATCCGGACCTTCATCTGATTAAATTTATCACAAATGTAGAATTTACAGATCCGTCCTATCATCTGCCACATTTTTATGAATTGTTTGCGTTGTGGGCAGATGAGAAAGACCGTACATTCTGGAAAAAGGCAGCGGAGGCGAGCCGGGACTATCTGCATCTTGCCTGTCATGAAAAAACCGGGTTATGTGCAGAATATGCGGATTATGATGGAAAACCTCATGAGGGGGATGTACAGTGGTTTGGACGTCATGACTGGTATTACAGCGATGCCTATCGCACGATTGCAAATATCGGGCTGGATTATCTGTGGTTTAAAAAAGACCCATGGCAGGTGGAAAATGCCAACCGCCTCCAGCGATTCTACTGTGAGGAACAGAGAGAACATTGGGATGGAGTTTTTCTGATCGACGGAACAAGGCTTGAAGAGAAGGCACTGCATCCGACTGCCATTATCGCCGTGAATGCCCAGGCATCTTTAGCGGCAGATGGAAAATATGCCGTGGAGTGCGTAAAAAGGTTTTGGGAAACACCGCTTCGCACAGGAGACAGGCGCTATTATGATAATTTTCTGTATCTGTTTGCAATGCTTGCGCTGAGTGGAAATTACCGTATCTGGAAATAAACAGGGAATGAGGGGGAAAATGATGAAAAAAGAAAATCCGGTCATATGGTCTGATTATCCGGACCCTGATATTATTCGTGTAGAAGATACATATTACATGATTAGTACAACCATGCATATGATGCCGGGAGGAGTGGTGCTTCGCTCCTACGATTTACTTCACTGGGAAATTGCTTCTTATGTATTTGCGGCACTTGACCATACACCGGGGCAGCGCCTGTGTGATGGCATTGGCATTTACGGGAAGGGAATGTGGGCAGCGTCGCTTAAGTATCATGATGGAATCTTCTATGTGTGCTTTGTCGCAAACGATATCGGAAAAACCTATCTATATACAGCTAAAGAGGTGAGTGGTCCATGGGAGAAACATCAGATAGAGGGATTTTATCACGACTGTTCCCTGTTCTTTGAGGACGATGGAAGCGTGTATCTGATGTATGGGAATCGTGATATTTATCTTACGGAGCTTGCAGAGGATTTAAGCGGACCGAAGGAGGGCGGACTGCACCGGAGGGTCCTTTCTGATACGGATGACTATGGACTTGGATTTGAAGGAAGTCATTTGTATAAGATTCAGGGGAGATATTATGCCTTTTTTATTCACTGGCCGAAGGGCGGGAATGGACGCAGGCAGCAGGCGTGCTATGTGGCGGATTCCCTGACTGGAGAATTTAAGGGGGGAAATGTACTTGACGACGCAATGGAATATCAAAATGCCGGAGTTGCGCAGGGGGGAATTGTAGACAGTCCTGATGGAACCTGGTATGCAATGCTTTTTCAGGACCGCGGAGCAGTCGGGAGAGTGCCGGTATTAGTGCCGGTCTGTTTTGAACAGGGATTTCCAGTATTTGGGGTGCAGGGAAAGGTGCCACTTATGATGGAGACGAAAAGTGAAAGACCAGAGTATGTTTATACGCCTTTGTATGCGGATGATGATTTTACAGGGGAAACGCTAAATGCCGTATGGCAGTGGAATCATGAGCCGGATGATTCCCTGTGGTCACTTGCAGAGCGGAGTGGATATTTCAGACGAAGAACAAACGATATCTGTAATAATATAATACAGGCAAAAAATACACTGACGCAGCGGACATTTGGACCGTGCTGTACAGCGGAGATAACGGTGGATGCAGGAAATATCAGAGAGGGAGATTATGCAGGAATCGGTGTCCTGCAAAGCAAATATGGATTTCTCGCTGTCACCAAAAGAGCGGGGGAGTACGCTCTCGTTTTGCAGAAATGTGGTAAAAACCAGGAGGAGAAGGGAGAATGGAGTCATTATAGTGATTGCATGGAGCCGTTGGAATGTGAGATAATGAAAATACAATCAGAATCTGTCGAATTAAAAATTATATGTGACTTCCGGGATGGAAAAGATGTGGCATATTTTTACAGGAAAAGTGATGGACAGTGGAAGGAGTTTGGGGAACCACTTTCTATGGTATATTCACTTGAACATTTCATGGGATATCGTTTTGCCATTACATACTTTTCAACGAAGGAGACAGGAGGGACAGCAGATTTTACCAATTTTAAACTGCAGATTGTAGAAAGACCGGAAGATGCCATGGACAAGGGGGAATAAAATGACTGGCAGAAAAGGAACCTTTTTTTACATACTTTGTGCCGTGTTATCCGGTGCATCTCTTGTGGGATGCGGTGGGGGAGAAAACACGGAGGAAGTGTTTGTGGTGGAAAAGGAAGAGAACGAAGTGGAATATAGTATGGCTGCGGTAACAAGAGGGGATGTGGTCTTAAGCCAGAAGATACCATGTGTGTATGAGCAGGTGAATGAAGAAGAACTGTATTTTCCTGTGACAGGCCGGCAGGTGGATACGGTATTTGTCAAAAAGGGGGACGAGGTAAAGAAAGGAGACCTTCTTGCACAGCTTGTGATGGATGGAGAGGAAAAACAGCAGGAATATGAGTATGTAGTGGAACGAAATGAACTTCTCATAAGTCAGGCAAAAAAGAAGTGTCAATATGATGTAGATACGCTTAAACTGAATTACCGTACCGGAATAGAGACACCAGAGGCAAAAGACCAGATGGATTATCAGATTAAAGAGGTACAAAGAAACTGCCGTTATGTGGAAGAAGACTGCGAGGATGCCATACAGATTGCAAAACTCCGTCTTGCTGAATTAGAGGAGGAGAAAAAACGTTCATACCTGTATGCTGGCATGGATGGAACGATTTCCTACATTAAAGAAAACCTGAATACGTCTGTATCGGACGAGAATGAAGTTGTTTTTAAAATCAGTGATAACGGGCATTGCGTTTTTTCTTCGGATTTGATGGAGTGGAAGGATTATTTCAAAGAAGGAACAGAAGTCGAGTTTGTGTTAAGCAGTGTGGAAAAAGACAATGTTTTTCATGTAATCCCTTATGAAATGGAGAACTGGACGGAGCGGATGATGTTTCAGGCAGGAGATGATATGCAGGATTTAACGCTGGCAGTTGGAAATACCGGTATGATTACACTGATGCTTGACAGCAGGGAAAATGTGCTCCGTGTTCCTGTTTATGCAGTCCATACCGCTGCGGAAAAGAACTATGTGTACGTAGAGGGTGACAATGGGATAAGAGAGGCAAAATGGGTGACAGTCGGGCTGGAAGGAAATGACTACGCAGAAATTGTGGAAGGATTAGAAGAAGGGGATCTGATTATTGTAAAATGAGGGGACAGACAAAACAAATGGCGGTGATACTGCTTGCCGCAGCACTTGGGATTGGTGGATGCGGTGCCGTCGAAACAGAAAATCCATCAGATGAAATTACATTGTTAGAACCTGTAAATGCAAATGCAAATACGGAAAAGGTGATGCTTCATAATCTGTATGATTATGAGGTGGAGCCGGGATATATTTATCCCGAAATAAAAGAATATTCTTTTTTGGAAGATACAACTTTTTTCAGCTATGTTGCTGCACCCGGAACGGAAGTGTCATCGGGCAGTGTTCTTGCAAAGGCGGATGCACAGGGCATTGAAGAACAGATAAAGAGCGTGGAGGAACAGAAAAAGAATCTGACGGAAACTTACGAAGAAGAATATAAGGATTTGACGGATCTCATTAAGGAGCAGAAGGAACTTATCGAGGAGATAAAGGAAAATCAAAAAGATGAGACAGAGGAGGAAAAATCTTATTCTAACCGTCAGGTGATTCTTATTGAGAATGATATCCGTGGTTATGAATTGTCATTAAATCAGAACGAAGAACTCTATGCACTTGATGCGGATTATTATGAAAAACAGCTAGAATATCTGCACAGAGAGCAGAAAAGCAGACTCCTTTATTCAGATATGAATGGCATGGTTGTAAATGTTGGTTCATTTGCGCCAGGGGATTATGTGCCGGCAAAAAAGTCAGTAGTAGCAGTTGGAGATTTTTCAGAGTTAATGTTTACCTGTAATGATATCGGGCAGTCCAAACGGAAGCAGGCACAGGAGTTCTATCTCTTTGTAAACGGAACATCCTACGAGCTTGGTGAGGAGATAGAACGGGAAGCATCCGAACAAGAATACTCCACATTTTCGATAAATGGGGATACAAGTGCATTGAGTGCCGGAGATTTCGGAGTCCTTGTCGCAGTCTATGAAAAGCGGGAAAACGTTGTGGCAGTTCCAAAGAGTGCATTGCAAAAGGGTGTATCGGGAATGTATGTCTACCGGATTGAAAATGGGGAAAAAGTCATGACGGATGTTGTCACGGGAATGTCGGATGGTGTATATACAGAAATTTTGTCCGGTGTTTCAGTAGGGGATGAAATTTCGCTGTCGGAAAGTGCAATTTCGCATGGAAAGGACACGGCGCAGGTTTCGTATGGAAGTATTTCCGCTTCTTTTGAGGAGAGTGGGTCTTTCCAATGCCCGATTACTTATGTTGTAAAAAATCCGGCAGAAGTCGGGACTGTCTGTCTGGTAGGATATAAAAAGGAACTGTTTTCCTATGTAAATGCAGGAGAAGAGATTGCAGAAATACGGGTGGAGACGGATGCAGCTGCGAAAGAGGAATTAAAGAAAAAAATGGAACGTGAAGAAGCGCGTATCCGTGATGCGGGAACATTTGAAAATGAAAAAGAGGCAGCCCGCAGACAAAAAGCGTTAAAAAATTATCAGGAAGAACTTGAAAAACTTGAAACGGCAGAGCAGATTTCCCAGATTTGCGCAGACAAAAGCGGGATTCTTGTATGGACGATGGACAAAAAGGAGAATGAGACCATAGCGTCTGGTGAAACAGTTGCAGTCATCGCAGATGAAAAAAACTGTTATGTTGCTGTTTCCAATGAGAATGGTCTGCTGAACCTTGGAAATAAAGTGCAGGTATCTTATCAGGACACGCTTGGGAATACCACGGTATTTGAAGGAAATGTAATCAATGCATCCAAAGCGGGATTGTCGGAAGAACTAGAAAGTGCGGATGCCTATATCGGACTGCCACACGAGATGACGGAACAGATTTCCGCTGCCATGGCAAACGGTGGATTTTACCGGACGAAGCTGTCAGTGAGCGCCGACGTAAGAGAGATGAAAGGGGTTCTTACCGTTCCGAAGGAGGCAGTAAAGCGGATTGCGGGAGCCTGTTATGTGACAATCTGCAAAGATGATGGAACTTATGTCAACCAGAATATTCTTGTTGGGGGAAATGATGCGAAAAATTACTGGGTTCTGGATGGATTGGAAGAGGGGATGGTAGTATGCTTGGAGTAATGCTGCAAAAATTATGGCATAAAAAGTGGATGGTTGTCTGTCTGCTTTTGGGAATTGTGCTGCTTGTGGCAACGGTTGTGAGTTTTCCGATGTACCGCAAGGCAGCATATGACCGTATGTTAGCCGACGAATTTACGGAATATCTTGAGACAGAGGGAGACTGGCCGGCACGAAATCAGTTTCGGGTGATTTCCAAGCGGGATGCCGGTGGAAGGACAATTGCGCGGATGGAAGAATTCATGTCCAATCTGGCAGAAGAACTTGGGGTAAAGGAAAAAGAAAATATCCGCTGTTATCTTCTGGCGCGTGCAGCAGCAGAATTTCCGTATGAGCGGACCGGAATAGAGGAAACGGAAGTACGACTGGCATTTCTTTCCGGAATGCAGGAACATATTAAAATTGCCGCTGGAGAAAATCTCTCAGAGAGTGGGATGACAGAGGACGGATATGTCGAAGCGCTTGTAAGCGAAACCGCACTGGTATCTTTAAATGTGATGGTCGGTGACACATTTTGTCTGGATGCGGTGAAAGATGCCGCTGGAAACCCCATAAAAGTCCGGATTACCGGAGTGTTTCAGAAGACAGATGCATCCGATTTTTACTGGCAGGTTACAAAGCAGGAACTTCAGAATGCGTGTCTGATAAAGGAAGAAATTTTCAATGAAAATTTCTGCGGAGAACAGGCGGCTCAATATACGATTACCTGTAATTACTATCATTTGTTTGAATATGAAAATCTTAGTGATGCACAGGTGGTTCCACTGCTTCAAAAGACCCGTTATCTTGAGGAAGAGAGTGACTACCGCAGCACGATGTCTGTCCCGCCCTATGAGCAGATTTTAAAAGATTATCAGGGGAAAAAAGTCAGAATCGATGGGTCGCTTGTGATACTCGAAATACCGGTTCTGATTCTTTTAGCAGCATTTTTGTTCATGATTTCCGGACAGCTTTATGAGATGGAGCGGAATGAGATTTCGGTGTTAAAGAGCCGTGGTGCTTCCGGAAAGCAGATTTTTCTGCTGTATCTGTATCAGAGCATTTTTCTGACGGGAGTGGGAGCTATACTTGGAATTCCACTCGGAGGTGCTTTTACAAAACTGTTAGGGGCAGCAGACCATTTTTTACAGTTCCAGTTCGAGCACAGCCTGACGGTTGCTTATACGGAGGAGGTCTTTTGGTATGCGGCGGCTGCCGGGGCGGTATGTATTCTGATTATGACAATTCCGGCGATCTGGCACAGCAGGGTAACCATCGTAAAATTAAAACAGCAGAGAAGCGTGCACAGAAAAAAATTATGGGAGCGCTGTTTTTTGGATGTCATTTTTCTGGCAGTGGGCTGTTACGGTTATTACAATTATTCAAGACAGATGACGATGATAGAAGAAAGTGCATTAAAGGGGGAGACGATGGATCCGCTTCTTTATGTCAGCTCTTCTCTTTTTATTTTGGGAGCCGGTATGCTTTTTATCCGGCTGCTTCCGTGGCTGGTGCAGGGCATTTACCAGATTGGGAAGAGATGGTGGAAGCCGGCGGAATATGCAGCGTTCCTTGAGATTATCAAAAACGGGAGCAGGCAGCATTTTATTATGTTGTTTTTAATTTTAACGGTCTCACTTGGAATGTTTCATGCAACCGTGGCACGCACGATTTTGCAGAATGCAGAGGAAAACCAGGAGTATCTCGATGGGGCGGATGTGATGCTGCAGGAGGTATGGAAGGATAACAGGGCGTTTCTGGGAATCAATCCGGATGTTACGTTTACGTACTATGAACCGGATTATGGCAAATATGCGGGATTTCCGGGTGCTGCATCCTATACGAGAGTTCTGATGGAACGGAAGGCGAGTGTGAAAAAAGAAAGCAAGGTTTTGATGACAGCGACGGTCATGGGAATTCATACAAAGGAATTTGGAGAGAACACGCATCTTTCCGATGCACTGCTTGCACAGCCTTATTATGAATATTTAAACGAACTTGCGGTGGAGCCGGAGGGTGTGCTGTTATCTTCCAATTGTAAAAATGTACTGGAGTGCAATGTCGGAGATACTATTTTTTACAGTAACAAAGATGGCAGTGAGGCGAGAGGAAAAGTACTTGGATTTGTAGATTACTGGCCCGGTTACGAGCCGGCAGACATTTCTGTCAATGAGGAGGGGGAGGTTGTAAAACAGGAGAACCTTCTGATTATTGCAAACCTGTATACGCTCTGGGAGTTCTGGGGTGTGACACCGTATGAAGTGTGGATGACATTAAAACCGGGAACTGATACAGAGGCAGTTTATGACTGGATAAAAGAAAATGATGTACCTGTGAAAAAAATCACAATTAAGGCAAAAGATATGGAAGCAGTTTCAAAAGATCCTCTTTTGCAGGGAACAAACGGCGTGCTTACCATGAGTTTTATTGTGATGCTGGTATTATGTACGGCTGGTTACCTGATTTACTGGATTATGTCCATACGTGCAAGAGAAATGGTATTTGGAGTTTTAAGAGCATGTGGTATGCACAAGGGGGAAATTTTTAAGATGCTGTTTATGGAGCAGTTTTTTTCCGGCGTGTGTGCAGTATTTGCGGGAATCGGAATTGGAAAAATGACATCTGCCATGTTTGTGCCGATGCTGCAGCGCACGTATGCAGCGGCAAATCAGATTCTGCCGATGCGGATTATCTCTGATGCCGGCGACCAGATGCGGCTGTATGGGGGAATTTTATCTGCGATGTTAATATGCCTTGTGGTGTTGACTGTGCTTGTATTTCGTCTGAATATCACAAAAGCACTGAAACTTGGGGAGGAATAAGGATGGAAGAAGCAATGAAGGTGACAAATCTGACCCGTGTGTTTAAAGGGGCAGGCGGGGAATTTACGGCATTAAAAAATATCAATCTCTCCATTCCGGCAGGAAAACTTACCATCTTAAAAGGACGTTCCGGTTCTGGCAAGACGACTCTTATGAATATTCTGGGAACACTTGATGAACCGACATCGGGAAGCGTCATGTTAAATGGAATGGAACTTACCACACTCAGTGAAAGGAAGCGTGAAATTCTGCGCAGGACAGAAATGGGATTCGTCTTTCAGGCGGTTTCTTTAATGCCCACTATGAATGCATACCAGAACGTGGAATTTGCGCTCCGCATGGCAGGATGGCGGATGAAAAATAAAGCGCGTGTGGAAGAGTGTTTAAGGATGGTGGGGCTTGGAAAGCGCATGAAGCATATGCCGGCGGAGATGTCAGGAGGAGAACAGCAGCGTGTGGCGATTGCCCGTGCAATTGCAGGACATCCGAAGATATTATTTGCAGATGAACCAACGGCGGAGTTAGACAGTGCCATGGCAGCAGAGGTGGTGGAACTGTTTCGTGAAATCACACGGACAGAGGGGGTTACCATTTTAATGACGACACACGATATGGGACTGATGGATGCGGGAGATATGCAGATTGAATTATTGAATGGAGAAGTGGTATGTCAGAAGTAATGATTCAGGCGGATGGTCTGGTTAAAATTTACAAATCAAAACAGACAGAAGTACTGGCGCTCCAGGGACTTGATCTGACGGTGGAAAAAGGAGAGCTTACGGCATTAATCGGAAACAGTGGAAGTGGGAAATCTACATTTTTGAATATGATTGGCGGATTAGATCGTCCGAGTGCCGGTTCACTTCTGGTGGATGGAAAGAATCTGTTTACCATGGGGGAACGGGAACTGGTGTGTTATAAGCGTGATACCGTCGGATTTGTCTGGCAGAACAATGCGAGAAATCTGCTCCCATATCTGTCAGCACTGGAAAATATTATGCTTCCGATGCACATTTCAGGTCAGAAGAAGAAAAAAGAAAAGGCACTTGAACTGTTAGAACAGGTGGGTATGACAGCAAAACGGAATAATCGCTTAAATACTATGTCCGGCGGAGAACAGCAGCGGATTGCGATTGCTATAGCGCTTGCCAATAATCCAAAACTTCTTCTGGCGGATGAGCCGACCGGAAGCGTTGACACCAAAACAGCAGATATCATTTTTGACATTTTCCGGGAATTAAACCGGAACGGTCAGACGATATTAATTGTCACACATGATATTGCGCTTTCTAAGAAAGTGCGGCGTGTAGTGGCAATCCGCGATGGAAAAATCAGCAGTGAGCGAATCCTTAAGGAGAAGTATGCGGACCGTCTCAAAGAACTTACGGTGGACTGGCGCAATGAAGATACACAGGAGGAGTATGCGGTGATTGACAAGGCGGGGCGTGTGCAGATTCCAAGAGAGTTATGGGATAAATTAGCGCTTCGGGACAATAAGGTGAAACTGGAATTGCGTGGGGATGAGATTCTTTTGAGCAGACCGGCAGAAGATGAAAATCGCAATATGTGAGGAATGAATCACAAGGGTTAGGAAGATTTTGGGGAATAAAAAAGCTATCATGAAAAAAACAAATCAGATATCATAACCCGAAAAGGAGAAGGAAATGAAAAAAAGTCTTAAAAAAATTGGAAATGCAAATCCGGTCATGACGCAGCGGTTTGGGGCAGATCCGTATGCAATGGTTTATGAAGACCGGGTGTATTTGTACATGACAGGCGATGATTTCATTTATGATGAAACCGGAGAAATCAAAGAAAATAATTACTCGAATATCTATACGATAAATGTAATTTCCTCTTCTGATCTGGTAAACTGGACAGATCATGGAAGCGTTTATGCGGCTTCGGAGAAGGGCGCGGCATCCTGGGGAACCAACTCATGGGCGCCGGCGGCAGCCTGCAGGGAAATCGATGGAAAAATGAAATTTTTCCTGTATTTTGCAAATGGTGGAAACGGAATTGCAGTGCTCAGTTCAGACAGTCCGACAGGTCCGTTCACAGATCCAATCCAGAAGCCGTTAGTTTCCAGGGAAACGCCCGGCTGTGCGTCGGTAACCTGGCTGTTTGATCCGGCAGTGCTTGTCGATGGTGAGGAGGCCTATCTTTATTTTGGCGGCGGGGTTCCGTCACCGGAGCAGGCGGCAAATCCGGGAACTGCAAGAGTGGCAAAACTCGGAAAAGATATGATAAGCCTTGACGGGGAGCCAAAGACCATTGAGAATGTGTCATATCTGTTTGAGGATTCCGGAATTAATAAAATAAACGGAAAATATATCTACTCCTATTGCTCAAATTTCTCTGTTCCGTGGGAGAAGAAAGAAGAACTTGGATTTGAATGTGGCGAGATTGTCACAATGGAAGCGGATGAACCAATGGGTCCGTTTAAACAGGGAAAAGGGATTTTGAAAAATCCGGAAGCATTTTTTGGAGTTGGCGGGAACAATCATCATTGTATGTTCGAGTTTCACAAGCAGTGGTATATGGCATATCACTCGAGAATTCTTGAAAGAGAGATGGGCGTATTAAAGGGATACCGCAGCACCAATATTGACCGCGTAACGATATCAGAGGACGGGACGATTACACCAATTCAGGGAACTGAAAAAGGAGTTGCGCAGGTAGGAACGTTGAATCCGTATGAGAGACAGATGGCATCTACAATGGCAGTAATGGCAGGAATCCGTACGGCTCCGTATGGAGAAAACAGTGTACGTTATGGTTCCGGTGATATGATTGTGACCGGAATTTCAACCGGAAGCTGGATTGGGATTTATGGAGCTTCATTCGGCAGCGAGGGTGCACAGGAAATTCAGTTTGAGATAAGGGGAAAACAACAGGGAAAAATTCTGGTGTACATGGATATACCGGAAGGAAAGGCAGTAGCAGAGATTGAAGCTGCAGCGGACAGCGAAGAAGAATTCGGTACGGTCGCTGCCAGACTGGCAGCAACGGTTACAGGTACTCACGATATTTTCTTTGTTTTTGAAGGGGAAGGATATGAACTTAAAAGCTGGAAATTCTGCTAAAAATATGAATCCGATCATTTGTGCAGATTTTCCGGAACCGGATGTTATCCGAGTGGGAGATACCTATTATATGATTTGTGCCACGATGCATTTTTTCCCGGGCGGAACACTTTTAAAATCCTATGATCTGGTGCATTGGGAGATTGCTGCACATGTATTTGAAAGACTTGATGATACGCCGGCGGAGCAGCTCGAAGGAGAACAGAGCATTTACGGAAAAGGAATGTGGGCGGCAAGTCTGCGTTACCACAAAGATACTTTTTATGTCTGCTTTGCATCTTATGATACCGGGAAAACCTACATTTATCGTACGAAAAATATTAATGAACCATGGGAAAAACGCAGCCTCGATGGGGTCTATCATCACCCATCTCTGTTATTTGATGAAGATGGGCGCATCTATATGGGATACGGTTTTAATGAAGTGCGGATATTAGAACTCAATGATACCCTTACAGCACCGAAGGAGGGCGGTTTTGAACGCCTTCTGGTGGAGGAAAAGCAGGATGCGTATATCAGTTATGAGGGTGCACATTTTTATAAAAAAGACGGAACCTATTATATTTTTGTTATCCAGTGGCTGAAGGGAAACCTGACCCAGAGAGAGCAGCTCTGTCTCTATGGAGACAGTCTGGATGGCGAATTTAAAAAAGAGATGGTTTTTTCAGAAAATCTGGGTTTTCCGATGAAGGGTGTTGCACAGGGCGGAATTGTGGATACACCGGAGGGAGACTGGTATTCGGTAATGTATCAGGAACATGGGGCAATTGGAAAAATGCCGGTGTTAGTGCCGGTGAGCTGGGACAAAAAACGTCCGGTATTCGGAGACAATGGGAAAATGCCAGCGGAGATTCGGGTAAAAAGTACGAGACCTTACTATGTATATACGCCGGTTTTTTCGTCGGAAATTTTTGAAGAAACACTGGATGGAAAAGGAAGAATCAAACCGGTATGGCAGTGGAACCATGAGCCGGATGCGGCACTCTGGGAACAGACGAAACGTGGGGGATACCGGATTACAACCGGAAAAATCAGTGTGAATCTGATTCGGGCGGTTAATACATTGACGCAGCGCGCCATGTACCCGGAGAGTACGGTCGAAGTGACATTAGACCCTTCTGATTTGAAGGACGGGGATTTCGCAGGGCTTTGTGTGCTGCAGGGATGCTATGGATGGATTGGTGTGACCAGAGAATATGGGCGTTATTATATCGTAATGTGGAACAGAAAACTGCAGGATTGTATGTTTCATGAACTGGCGCCGGATTATATGCCGGGAACGGAAGGATTCCGGGTTCCCTATGGAGGAGATGATATCCGTCTGAAAATCCATGTGGATTTTACAAATATGCGGGATATGGCAGAAATTTTTTACCGGAGTGGAAACAGATGGCAACGAGTGGGCAGCCATAGGCTCTATTTTAAACTTGACCATTTTATGGGATGCCGGTACGGATTGTTTGCCTATTCTACAGCCAAAACAGGCGGAAGCGCAGAATTCTATGACTTTGCATATCGTGTGGAAAATATATGACAGATGTTAAGGCTGCATCTTACAATAGTAGGAACGATACTCACTTGGGGTGCAGCTTTTTTGCTGCCGGAAAATGCGGTTAAACGTGGAAATGCTTGAAAATCCGGAACGGAAAGCAATTTCTGTGATGGAAAGCTCTGGCTCTGTCAGAAGTTGTTCTGCAACTTTGATTCGTTTGTAGCTTAAATAATCATAAAAGGTCGTGTTTGCATACTGTTTGAACAGCCTTGTAAAGTGATATTTAGAAAAACCGCTGTAAGAGGCAACGGCATCTAAGGTTAAATCCTCAGCATAGTGAGCATCAATATAATCCAGCACATCATTAAACTTCTGAAGGTATTCCTGCTGTTTGTAGATACGCACATTTGGAAACAGCTGTACATTGTTCAGGTGGTTCCTGCCGTACAGGATAAAGAAGTTCAAAAGATGAGAGTAGATGGCAAGTTCCCGCAGCTCGTTCAAACTGAAATATTCGTTGCGGATCTGCACAAAAAGCTGATAAAAATCATCGTATATCTGAGGAAAAGAAGTTTTGTTGATGTAGATACAGGTTGTCATCTGTGTCTGGATTGCAGTAAAACCCCTTAATTTAGTGATAACAGACAAATCAAATAAAAAGATAAAGCGGATGCCGCTTTCCGGTGCAATAAGCTGATGCATTTCGCCGGAGGGAATCACAAGAATTTCTCCCGGTTCTATATGATAAGAATTTGAAGCAGTGATTACGTCATAGTAATTTTCTACCGGCATAATCACCTCCATGGCAGTATGCCAGTGAGGGGCATAAGATTCACTTTGTTCGTTGTACCAGATTCGTACAGAGGAATCATTCTGATATTTTACAATTTCACAGTCGTCTTTTAAGACACGTTCTTTCCAGTCTGCATTCTGTGCGTAGAGTGATAAATAATTATTTTTCAGTTCTGCTTCCGCCATTCTTCCCACCATCCATTAAAAATTGCTCTTGTAATCAGGTACGTTGATATTAAAAATTGCTGCTTTTATATTAGGACATACGTCAATATGACGAAAAATCACGCTTTTGATAATACAAAATATAAAAAGCGTGAATAAATTTTAGCATAATGACTGTTAAATGTAAATATTTGACTAATAAAAATATTCTGAAACAGAAAAAACAGGGCAATATTTGAAAAATGACAAGCAATATGTGATAGGCGGTTATGTGCAAAAATGACTATCATTGTTCTTGTAAGAGAAATAGACAGACAAGTGCACCGGGGCGAAAAAGGTGCGTTGTGTTGAGGAAGAGTGGTGGAGGGTTTATGAAAGGTGAGGTAAAAAAGGGAATAATCCTCGTCGGGGTGGTTCTGGTAATCGTGATATTCTGCATCGTAAGAAAACAGATGTCGGCAGTGGAAAATTATCAGGACAAATACCAGGGAGCCGATTTAACCGTTGAAGTGGACGGACTGGGCAGGGAAGGAACCTACACAGAATATCAGAACAGTCATGAGACGGTATATCCTTCAGAAGACATCCCGATTGATGTATGTGATTATGAAGAGGGAACAGACGTTACAGTGTATCAGGATTTTGACGGAGCCAAAGAAGCGCTTTATACCGGAGACAACTCAAAGGTTACCTGGAAGGTGGATGTAAAAGAAGCCGGATTGTATCAGGTGTATCTGGAATATCAGACGGTGGAGTCAAGAGGCGTTGCGGTTGAACGTGCCCTGTATATTAACGGAGAACTTCCATTTGCAGATGCTTCCAATCTTACATTCAGCCGCCTGTGGACAGATGGCGGAGAAGCGAGAACGGATAATCAGGGAAACCAGATACGGCCGACACAGGTTGAGGTATATGACTGGCAGGGAAGTTACTGCCGGGATGATATGGGATATACAGTGAAACCATATGAGTTCTATTTTGAAAAAGGAGAAAATGAACTCACACTTGAGGCAGTCAATGAGCCAGTCATCCTTCGCGCAGTTACTCTTTGCGCAGTAAAAGAAAAATGGGATTATGAAACATATCTTGCAAACCAGAAGACGGTTGGAGAAACACAGGAATACGTCACCAAGATTCAGGGAGAGGATTCCACACTGCGTTCAGAACCATCTCTTTATGCAAAGTATGACAGGGCTTCCGCAAACACAGAGCCGTACAGTGTGACAAACACCATTTTAAATTATACCGGAGGGGATGCGTGGAATGCAGCCGGACAGTGGATTGAATGGGAATTTGAAGTGCCGGAGGATGGATTCTACAACATTACGGTAAAAGGAAGACAGAATTACGCAAGAGGAAGTGTTTCATCGCGGTGTCTTTATCTGGACGGAGAAGTGCCATTTCAGGAAGTGGAAACCATTTCTTTTGAATATGACAATGACTGGAATGTGATGACATTGTCGGATGAAAACGGAACACCATATGAATTTTATCTGGCAGCAGGAAAGCACACATTAAGACTTGAGGCAACACTTGGTGGAATGGGAGAAATCCTTGAAGAACTCGAAGACTCTACGTACCGTCTGAATCAGATTTACCGTAGGATTCTGGTGTATACCGGAGCAAATCCGGATAAGTACCGCGATTACAATATCAATCAGGTATATCCGGAAGTAATGGAAGCAATGGATCTTGAGGCAAAGCGGTTATATAAGATTATTGATGATGTGGTGGCTTACACCGGACAGAAAGCAGAAAAGATTGCAACGGCACAGACACTTGCACAGCAGATGGAACTGTTCTTGAAACGTCCGGACAAAATTACGGTAAACTTTACAACATTTAAAGATAATATCACATCCCTTGGAACCGCTATCTTAAATATGAGTGAAACAAAACTGGATGTGGATTATATCGAGGTCAACAGCGTGGGAAGCAAAGTGCCGGAGGATAAGGCAGGTGCTTTTGCAAAAATCTGGCATGAAATCAAATCATTTGCGGCATCCTTTGTGGTGGATTATGATGCGGTCGGAGATGTTTACAGCGATAAAGATGAAGGAATTGTAAAGGTATGGATTGTCACAGGACGTGATCAGGGAACGATTTTAAAGACGATGGTAGACGATACGTTTACACCGGAGAGCGGAGTAAAGGTGAACGTTGAGATTGTAGACCCGACTGCACTCTTAAACGCAGTAGTGGCGGGCAGAGGACCGGATGTGGTGCTTTCTGTAGGTGCAGACCAGCCGGTAAATTACGCACTGCGAAATGCGGTGGAGGATTTAAGACAGTTTGAGGACTGTGATGAAGTATTGTCGGTATTTTATGACAGCGCATACCGTGCGTATGAATATAATGACGGATTGTATGCAATTCCGGAGACGCAGACTTATAATGTGATGTTTTACCGGAAAGATATTTTAGAGGAACTTGGTCTTACAGTTCCGGATACCTGGGATGAACTTGTGGATATGCTTCCGACGATTCAGGGAAACAATATGGAAGTTGGAATACCGTCCACTGCCAGCACAACGTTGCCGGATTTATCATTGTTTTACACATTACTCTATCAGGGAGGCAGCGATGTATATGATGATGAGGCAAAGAAAACCATTATTGATAACGAAGCGGGTGTAAATGCATTTGCTACTTATACAAGTTTCTTTAATGATTACGGAATGCCGACGGAATATGACTTTGTCAGCCGTTTCCGTTCCGGACAGATGCCGATAGGAATTGCAAACTACAGTATATATAATACATTAGTAGTTTCTGCACCGGAAATTCGCGGATTATGGGATTTTACACTGATTCCGGCGACAGAGGTGACAGACGAAACCGGAGCTGTCACGAAGAACCGCTCCGTATATTCCACCGGAACCTGCAGCATGATGATTAAGACTGAGGATGAGACGGTAAGACAGAATGCGTGGACATTTATGAAGTGGTGGGCACAGACCGATACACAGGTACGCTTTGGACGTGAATTAGAGGCACTGCTTGGTTCCTCAGCAAGATATGCAACTGCCAACAGGGAAGCATTTGATCAGCTTGCATGGAGTGCAGATGATGTGGAAGTATTAGAAGAACAGTGGAAGTCTGCGGTTGGATTCAGGGAAGTAGCCGGTGGTTACTATACAGGACGGCATATTGTTAATGCAGTTCGAAAAGTTATCAATGAGAAGGAAGATCCGAGAGAAACCATTCTTGATTATGCGATTACCATTAACGATGAGCTTATCAAGAAACGGACAGAATTTGGACTGCCGACAGACTGATAGGGGGTAGCAATGAAAACGTACTTGAAAAAATATCTGATCCTGCGCCGACATGAGTTTTCCATCATGGTAAAGAAGGCGAAGAAGAGCAAATCGTGCTATGCGTTTTTAGCACCCTATGCAATCCTGTTTTTTGTATTTTACCTTTTGCCGGTATGCTCTTCCATATTTTTTAGTTTTACCTATTACAACATTTTAGAGAAGCCAAGATTTATCGGATTGCAGAATTACATCAATCTGATCCTGCAGGATGACATCTTCTTAACCTCTATAAAAAATACCTTTTTGATTGCAGTTATTACGGGACCGCTCGGATACATACTGTCTTTCCTGTTTGCCTGGCTTATTAACGAGCTCCCGAGATGGCTGCGCACCATAGCGGTAATTGTATTTTATGCACCGTCCATTGCAGGAAACGTTTACGTGATATTTTCCATCTTCTTCCGTGGAGATGCATACGGATATGTGAATGCGTTCCTGATGAATTTAGGAATTATCGATTCACCGATTTTGTGGCTGACAAATCCGGATTATATGCTTCCGGTATGTATGATTGTCATTCTGTGGATGAGCCTTGGAACCGGATTCCTTTCCTTCGTGGCAGGATTACAGGGTGTGGATCGTTCACAGTTTGAGGCAGGGTACATGGATGGTGTCAAAAACCGCTGGCAGGAATTGTGGTACATTACCCTACCAAATATGAAACCGATGCTGTTATTCGGTGCGATTATGTCAATTACCCAGGCATTTAACGTCTGTGATGTCACGATGGCATTGTGTGGATATCCGAGTACGGACTACGCAGCACGCACGGTTGTAACACACCTGTTTGACTATGGATTTTCAAGATTTGAGATGGGATATGCTTCCGCGATTGCGACATTGTTATTCCTCATCATGATCTTGTGTAAAAAAGCGATACAGAATCTGTTGGGAAGAGTAGGGACCTGATATGAAAAAAATAGTAAAGAGAAGAAAACCGAACCGGTCGGTGGTGGGAGATGTCGTTATTTATTTCCTGTTATTTTTAATCGCACTTGCCATGGTATTTCCACTGGTCTTTGCGGTCAGCAGTGCCTTAAAGCCGTTGGATGAGCTGTTTTTATTCCCACCGAAGGTATTTGCACAGAATCCGACAATGGACAATTTCCAGGATTTGTTTGTTACGATGGGAAAGTCGTGGGTTACTTTTTCAAGATACATATTCAATACTGTATTTATTACGGTTGTAGGAACTGCCGGACATCTGATTATTGCATCCATGGGAGCGTTTGTTCTTGCAAAATACGAGTTTCCGGGAAGCAAGCTGTTCTTCTCCATCGTCGTAACGGCATTGATGTTTAACGGATATGTAACCGCTATCCCAAACTATCTGATTATCAGTAAACTTGGATGGATTGATACATACTGGGCAATTATTGTGCCGGCATTTGCAGCACCCATGGGATTGTTTTTGATGAAACAGTTTATGGAGGGACTGCCAATGTCATTGGTAGAGGCAGCGATGATAGACGGGGCGAGCCGATGGAAGATATTTATCCAGATTATTATGCCGAATGTAAAACCGGCATGGCTGACACTCATTATTTTCTCTGTACAAAACCTGTGGAACAACAAGGCAGCAACCTTTATCTACTCGGAGGAAAAGAAGACGCTTGTTTATGCATTGCAGCAGATTCAGAGCGGCGGTATTGCACGAACCGGTCAGGCAGCAGCAGTAACAGTGGTCGTTATGGTTGTTCCGATTTTAATCTTTGTGTTGTCTGAGAGCCAGATCCTTGAAACAATGGCAAGCTCCGGTCTGAAAGATTAAAGATGGAGGGAAAGAGGATGAAGAGAAGGAGTTTTAAGATTCTTTGGGGTCTGGTACTTGCAGCGGGAATGTTACTTTCACCGTTTGCGGATGTCCATGCAGAGGATGGACTCGAAAATGGATATACCTACAATTATGATTACTGGGAAGAAATCCAGTATTCTCCGGATGCTTACAGCACGGTGGGAGTTTATACAGCGGCAGAACTTGGACTGGATAAAAATTTGAATTCCCCGCAGGGAATGTGTGTACAGGGAAAAGAGGTTTATATCTGTGATACCGGAAACAACCGGATTTTACAGTTAAACCGGACCAGCAATGAAAAATTTGAACTGGTACGCATTATTGATGAAATAAAAGGATGCGATAATACTGCATTATCGGGACCGACAGATATCAGTGTCGATGAAGACGGAATCATGTATATCTGTGATAAGGAAAATAACCGGATTTTAAAAATTGACAAGGACTTAAATTATCTGATGGAATTTGGAAAGCCGACAGATGCGACATTTGACCAGTCGCTGTCTTTCCTGCCGGATAAGCTGGTTGTGGACGGTGCCGGAAGAGTGTACTGCATTGCGGATAACGTCAATAAGGGAATTGTCAAGTATGAAAATGACGGAACATTTACCGGATTTTACGGTGCCAGTCAGGTTACCTATGACTGGGCGGATTATATCTGGAAGAAATTTTCCACACAGGCACAGCGTGCAGCACTGGAATCATTTGTTCCGACAGAGTATGACAATGTCTATATGGATTCCGAAGGATTTATTTTTACATGCACTACAAATGTGAGCTCAAATGGTATCAAAAGTGGTGAAGACGAACCGATTCGAAGACTCAATCTGATGGGAAACAATATTTTAATTACAAACGGAAATTTCCGGCCGATTGGAGATATCTACTGGGGAAAAGCCGGTGGCTACGACGGACCATCTTTGATTGCAGATGTGACAGCGTTAGAGAATGGAATTTATTTTGGAATAGACAGGGTGAGAGGCAGATTGTTTGCCTATGATACACAGGGAAATCTGTTATATGCGTTTGGTGGAAACGGAAATCAGGACGGATATTTTAAGCGCCCCGAAGCGTTAGAACATATGGGAAAAGACCTTCTGGTGCTTGATTCCCAGGACGCAAGTTTTACCGTATTTACCCCGACCGTATTTGGAAATAAGATTTACCAGGCGATTGCTGAATATGACCAGGGAGATTATGAGAAATCCGGAGAAACCTGGCGGGAAGTTATGAACATGAATGGAAATTATGACCAGGCATATATCGGAATCGGAAGGGCTTTGATGCGTCAGGGAGAATACAAAGAGGCAATGAAGTACTTCCGGCTTAAGTGGGATGATGACAATTATTCCAAGGCGTTTAAGCAGTACCGCAAGGATTGGGTGGAAGAACATATTGGATGGATTTTTCTGGCAGTATTTCTTTTATTTATCCTTCCGATGATTGTGGGAAGAGTGAAGAAAGTAAAATTTCAGATTGATACCGCAGAAATTTTTAAAAGTTGACAGGGAATGGAGGCAGATATGCTAGCTTCATTAAAGAATAAAGAAAAATACAGCCGCTATTTTGGCAGCCTCAAATATGCTCTTTATGTCATTACACATCCGCTGGATGGTTTTTGGGACTTGACGCATGAGAAGCGCGGTTCTATTGCAGTAGCAAATACAATTGTAATTTTGACAGTGCTGGCACGCATTATGTCACTGCAGTTTACAAGTTTCCTGTTTATGCAGGTTTACTGGGAAGATGTCAATATCTTTTTATATATTGCAAGTATTCTTTTTCCATTGGCGCTGTTTTGCGTTGGAAACTGGGGACTTACCACACTGTTTGATGGAAAGGGAAGATTGTCACAGATTTATATGGGAACAGCTTATGCGATGACACCTTATCCGCTCATCCAGTTTCCGATGATTCTGTTAAGCAATGTGGTTACAAAAGAAGAGGGAACATTTTATCATTTTGCAGTGGTACTTTCCCTGGCGTGGGCAGCGTTACTGATTATCTGTGCCATGATGGAAATTCATGAGTACAGCCTTAGCAAAACACTTTTGTTTATGGTGGCATCTGTTTTTGCCATGATGGTGATGGTATTTATCTTATTACTGTTTTTTAGCATGATTAGTCAGGGAATTGCCTATTTCGTATCAATTGCCAAAGAAATCATGTTTCGGATGTAACGGGTAGGAGGGAAAGAAAAACATGAAAGTGAAAGCTGCATTGAAAGAACAGGCAAAAAGCCTCCTGGTGCCAGTATTGTTTCTTCTGGCAATTGGAATTGTGGCACTTACTGTATCTCTTATTCCGGAAGAAGAGGAGACAGCAGAGGTGATACCGGTAAGCAAATATGAGGGAAACGGCGGGGAGCTGGTACTGGAAAATGATTCCGTAAAGTTTGTACTGGATGCAGAAACAACACAGTTTTCCGTGACACAGAAGGATAACGGAACCGTGTGGTACTCAAATCCACAGGATGCAGATGAAGATCCGGTGGCATTGCCGTCAGACATTGAGAATCTTAAGTCCACGCTGCTTTTGACATACAGTACCATTAACGGAGTTGATACACTGTACAACAATTATAAATATAGTATCGCGGCTAAAAATTATGAGATTGAGCAGGGAACAGATTTTATCAAAGTTCACTATTCGGTTGGCGAGATGGAAAAAGAGTTTATGATTCCAAAAGTCATCACAGAGGAACGGATGCTTTCTTTTATGGAGCAGATGAGTAAAACGGACGCCAGCAATGTAGGGGATTCTTACAAGAAATATGATATTAACAATCTCGGAAAGAAAGATAACCGTGAGGAACTTTTAGAACAGTATCCGGTTCTTGAAACAGAAGTCATTTATGTACTGCGAAACGGTGTAAAAGACAATATGAAAAAGAAGTTAGAACAGTATTTCGCAGATGCCGGTTATACCGCAGAGGATTATGCTTCTGACAAGGAGCTTGACTTATCAGAATCATCTTCATCAAAACCGGTCTTTAATATCAGTGTGGTCTATCGGTTAGAAGGTCAGGATTTACTGGTATCGGTTCCGATGAATGAAATTGAGTATAAAGAGGATTATCCGCTTATTACGGTAAATGTGCTTCCTTATTTCGGGGCAGGCACAACGAATGAAGAAGGCTATCTGCTGGTGCCGGAAGGAGGAGGTTCGATTATCAATTTTAATAACGGAAAGACAGCGCAGAGCAGTTACTATTCCAGTCTTTACGGATGGGATATGGCGCAGGGAAGAGATTATCTTGTGCATGAAACGCGTGTTTATTATGGACTGTTCGGAATTTCCAAAGGAGACAGTTCCATGCTGTGTATGTTGGAGGACGGAGCTTCCTATGCGGGCATCAATGCAGATATCAGTGGAAGAAACAACAGCTATAACTTTGTAAGCGCAAATTACACCCTGCTTCACAGGGAACAGTGTGATGTGGCAGATAAATATAACGGTGAGATGTTTATGTATGAGCAGGCAATTCCGGATGAGACAATTGTGCAGCGTTACCGTTTCGTTGATTCCGGCAGCTATGTGGATATGGCAAATGTGTATCATGACTATCTGGAACAGAAATATCCGGATGCTTTTGTGAAGAAAGAGGATACAGATGTACCGGTAGCAGTTGAAATTCTTGGAGCAGTTGATAAAGTAGAACAAATCTGTGGAATTCCTGTGTCGAGACCGCTTGCACTCACTACATATGAAGAGGCGGAAGAGATGATAACGGATTTAAAGAAATCCGGAATTGAGGACCTTTCGGTGAAGTTAAGTGGTTGGGCAAACGGTGGTATCAATCAGAAGATTTTAAAGAAGGTAAAATTAGTTGGAAGACTTGGAAGTAAAAAAGATTTAAAGAATCTGACTTCCTGTGCCGCAGAGAATCAGGTAGACCTTTATTTAGACGGAGTAGCGACCTATGAATATGACAGCAATCTTTTGAATGGCTTTCTTGTTTTCAGGGATGCGGCAACCTTTGCGAACGAGAAGAGAGTGAAGCTACTTCCGTTTGACAAAATTTATTATGGTGAGCAGAATGACCAGAACCCGTATTATTTACTGAAGCCGGAGATAATTCTTCAGAATGTAGAGAATCTTTCAAAGGCAGCGGACACTTACGGTGGGGCAGGGATTTCACTCCGGGATATCGGTTATGAATTGTCGGCGGATTATAACCAGAAACAGCTTGTGACCAGAGAGAACATGAAGAAAGAGCAGGTGGCACTTTTAAATGGAATCAAGGCATCCGGTCAGAAGATTATGACCAATATGGGAAACGATTATACACTCGGTGTGACGGATTTTATTACCAATATGGATTTAAACGGTTCCGGCTATACCATTTTAGATGCGGCAGTTCCTTTTTATCAGATTGCGATTCATGGATATGTGAATTATGCAGGGGAGGCATTAAACCTGACAGCTGATTGCGAGGAAGAGCTTTTAAAATCAGCAGAGTATGGAGCAGGACTTTATTTTTCCCTGATGGATGCAGATGCTACAGAATTGCAGAACACGAAGTATACACAGTATTTTGGCGCAAATTATGAGGCTTCAAAGGATGAACTTTTTGCAATTTATACAAGATATCAAAAGGAGCTTGGCAGTGTTTTTCATCAGAGAATCGTAGGCCATGCAATTTTAGACAGTGGCATTACACTTACTGTTTATGAAGATGGAACAAAGGTATATGTAAATTATAACTATGATAATGTAACGATGGACGGAATAGAGATACCGGCAAGGGATTATCTGGTGATGCCGTAAAATGAGGGAAAGGGGTTATACGATATGAAGAAGCAAAGGAAGTTAAGAGGGCTTCAAAGAAAAAAGATGGTAGCCGGATATCTGTTTATCATGCCTTTTATCCTTGGTTTTCTGGCATTTATGGTGAAGCCGTTTTTGCAGTCACTTTATATGAGCTTTTGTAATGTGGAGATAAGTTCGACCGGTTTTCATATGATTTTTGCCGGAATGGCCAACTATATCAGAGCCTTTACCATAGACACGGAATTTAACCGTCTTCTGGTCGAGGAAATTGCCAAGATGACATACAACTCACTGGCAATCATGGTATTCAGTTTCTTTGTGGCACTGATTCTGAATCAGAAATTTAAGGGACGTGCATTTGTACGTGCGGTGTTTTTCCTTCCGGTTATCCTATCATCGGGTGTCATTCTTGGAATTGAGAGCGATAATTCACTGCTTGCAAGTGTACAGGATGCGATTCAGGATTCCATCGGAACTGCAAGCATTACAGACACCATCCAGAACATTCTTGTGACGAGCGGAGTGGGAATTAAAGCCTTTGAAAAAGTGTTTGAAATTGTAGATGGTGTATACGATGTGGCGATTGCATCAGGTATCCAGATTATCATCTTTTTGTCAGGGCTGCAGACCATTTCCACGAGTATGTATGAGGCGGCAAGTCTGGAAGGATGTACGAAGTGGGAATGCCTCTGGAAGGTTACATTTCCGATGATTAGTTCGTTGTTTTTAGTAAACTGGGTTTATACTATCATTGATTTCTGTATGAGGTCGGACAATGAGGTGATGGAAAAAATCAGTAATACGATGATTGTAGACATGAATTACGGCTTTGCCTCCTCCATGGCATGGATTTACTTTATGATTGTCATTGCCATAGTAGGAATCAGCTCATTGATTATATCAAAGGGGGTTTACTATTATGAGTAGAACAGTGGCAAAAATCAGCCGGAGAGAAAAATGGAAACGTTATATTGAGAAGAACCGTAAAGGAAACTGGTATTTTTTGAAGAAAGATGCAAAAGAAATTGTGTTTCGGATAATAAGATTTTTCATGCTGTTTGGAATGTGTTTTTTGATTTTGCAGCCGATTTTAAACAAGATTTCGGTCAGTTTTATGGCAGAAAAAGATTTGTATAATCCGATGGTAATTGCCATTCCGGAAAACGTCACAACAGCCAATTATGAACTTGCATCGCAGTTTATGGATTACTGGCGGACACTTGGAAATACGATACTTGTATCCCTTACGATTGCGTTGCTTCAGATTGCTGTTTGTACAGTGGTTGGATATGGATTTGCAAGATTTGAATTCCCGTTTAAGAAGTTCTGGTTTTTGTGTGTGATGTTAGTGATTGTGATTCCGCCGCAGACGATTTCAACGTCGTTGCATCTGCATTTCCGATACTTTGACATCCTTGGAATCATACAGGCGGTGACAGGTCACACCTTAAATCTGAGAGGTTCCGTTCTTCCATATTATTTGATGAGTGCAGGCTGCATGGGGTTGAAGAATGGACTGTACATATACATGATAAGGCAGTTTTTCCGCAATATTCCAAAGGAAATGGAAGAGGCAGCTTATGTGGATGGCTGTGGAATGCTTGAGACATTCGTAAAAATTATGCTTCCGGATGCAAAACCGATTCTGACGTCCTGCTTTTTATTTGCCTTCGTATGGCAGTGGACAGACAGCTTTTATTCCAAGATGTTTCTTGGAAATATTAAATTATTATCGATTCAGCTGGCACAGATTGGAGAAAAATTAGGAAACTACCTTATGTATACCCTTCATCGGGCAACCGGAGCTTCCGTGGGTTATACCCAGTGTATCGTATCTACCGGAACGCTGATGGTGATACTTCCAATCCTGATTCTCTATCTGTTTGCACAGAAGGGATTTGTAGAGAGCTTAAGCAGCACAGGAATTAAAATGTAGCGGTATAAATCTGCGGAAGATTTCCGGCAGACTTATATATAGGAGAAGTGTTTATTAAAAGGAGGAAGAAACATGAGAAATTGGAAACGGTTCGCAGCAGTGATGATGGCAGCTGCAACAATGGTAACAGGTCTTACCGCATGTGGTGGAAACGGCACAGCAGGTACATCCGGAAACGGGGATGCAGCAAACAGCGGTGACGAAAACAAAGTATCTGATGTGGAAGATGTTGCTGCCGGAACAGAAAGTGGTTCCGATGATGGTGAAATCGGTCAGTATACGGTATTAACCGATGCAGACGGAAATCCGTATGACTTAGGTGGCATGGACATTATCATTTACGACTGGTTTACAGCAGACCAGGAAGATAATGAAGATGCAAGTGCATATGATGAGGCGCGTGAAGAGTATCTTGACTGGATTCAGTCAACATATAATTTTACAATTAAACAGAAGGCAATGACTTCCTGGGCAGACAGTCCGGAGGACTTCTCCAACTATGCAGCAACTGGAGGCGATGAAAACTACATTTTCTGTCTGTATCAGGGCGGTGCACTGATGTCCGCAGAAGCAAATGGGCTGCTGTATGATTTAAGTACACTGGATTGTCTTGATTTTTCGGATTCCAAGTGGGAAAGCTCCGTGGCACAGCTTATGACAACAAGTGATGGAAAAGTATACGGAATGAGAGCCATTCCGCACGAGGCAACCGCAGGAATTTATTTTAATAAGAGACTGCTCCAAGAAGCCGGAATTGATCCGGAGTCCATTTATGAGCTTCAGAGAAACAAAGAGTGGACCTGGGATAAGTTTGAAGAACTTTGTCAGCAGGTACAGAAGGATACGGACAACGATGGTGTCATCGACCAGTATGCAATGACAAACTTTACCAGTACCCTGTATTCGGCAGCCGTTATTTCCAATGGCGGTCAGTTTGTTGGAAAAGATGAAAACGGAATGTATTACAATGATCTTGAGTCTGATGCAACCATGGAGGCATTAAACTGGGCACTTGATATGCTGGATAAGTATGAGATGGTATATCCGGAAGATGCAGCGTGGGATTATACATATACTGCTTTTGCAAACGGTGAGGCTGTGTTTACCTGTGAGGAGGCATATCGTGCCGGTGACTGGTCTGGCGAAGATGGAATGGAAGACGAATTTGGATTTGTCTGCTTCCCGATGGGACCACGCATGGATCATTATGTAAACTATGCAAAGGATAACGTTTTTGTCATTCCGTCCTGCTATGATGAAGATAAGGCATGGAAACTCGCATTTGCATATAACCTTTACACAGATCCGGTTCCGGGGTATGAGGACTACGAAGCATGGAAAGTGGATTATATGAAATCCTTCTGTGATACGGAATCTGTTGATGAAACAATTGCTACAATGGTTGATTCCGGTGTGCCGCTGTTCGAGAAGGCTATCAACGGAATTGATATGGGACCAGACCTTTACTGGGGCATCAGCAAGGACAATACTCCTGCCCAGCAAGCAGAGGCAATCCGCAATACCTGGAAGGCATATATTGACACTGCAAACGGTTTATAATTAACAGGACAATAATGGGATGGTAACTTAGGATACCATCCCATTATCTGCAGGAAGGAAGAAGAAAATGGGAAGTGTATTTCGTTTGGAAGGCGGTCTGATGGGAGCGCTTACAAAAATATCGGATATCTGTATCATCAGTCTGCTATGGCTGTTTTGCTGCCTGCCGGTTGTGACAATCGGGGCATCCACGACGGCAGCCTATTATACAGTTATAAAAGTGGTCAGGCGTCAGTCCGGCAATCTTACACAAAGCTTTTTTCATTCATTCCGTGAGAATCTGAAAGACAGCCTGGCTGTGAATCTGAGTTATCTGGCGTTGACAGGGCTGCTTGTCTTTAATATTTATACGGTATATCAGTCTCTTGAAACATATGAGATGGCGCTGTTTCTGCTGTTTTTATATACAGCATGCCTGTTTCTTATTTTTATGGCAGGACTTTATACCTATGCATTTTTATCAAGATTTTCCATGGAAAGAAAGAATCTCATTATAATTTCCTGGCTTGCAATGTTTCGTCATATGCCATCCTCACTGCTTCTTTTAGCGCTGTTTCTGCTGACCTGTATTGTGATTGTGGCATTTCCGATTGGAGCCATTTTTATGCCGGGTGTATTTATTGCGTGCTACAGCAGAATCATGGAACATATTTTAAGAAAATATATGACAGCCGAGATGCTTGCAAAGTGGGAAGAAGATGAGGTGGATGCGCAGTGATAAAATTTGAACTTTATAAAAACAGGAAAACTGCAAATATAGTAATAGACAAGACTAATTTAAAAGAAAAAGATGCCCGGGGAATCAGAAGAGTTGCGCAAAAAGTCTGTAAAGATGTAGAACGCGTGACGGGAGTATGCCCGGTTATTGGGGAAAGTCTTTGCCGCACGGAAAATGAAGTCGTGGTGGCAGTTCTTGGAAAAACCTCGGATACGGATGGAGCGCTTGCAGCGGAGCTTATAGCAGAAATGCAGATGGATGTTTCTTCCATTCGCGGAAAAAGAGAGAGTTTTTTGTTTGTGGTAACGGAACAGAGGCTGCTTATTTTTGGAAGTGACAAGCGTGGCACAATTTATGGAATGTTTCATATTTCCGAACTTATGGGAGTTTCTCCGTGGGTGACATTTGCCGATGTGGTTCCGGAAAGAAAAGACGAAGTATATATGACAGAGGCAGATACTTTTTATTCAAAGGAACCATCTGTCAAATACCGGGGATTTTTTATCAATGATGAGTGGCCGGCATTTGGAAACTGGACATTTTCTCATTTTGGTGGTTTCACAGCCGAAATGTACGATATGATTTTTGAAACATTATTACGGCTAAAGGGAAATTACCTGTGGCCTGCAATGTGGACGTCTTCTTTTTCACTGGATGGACCGGGGGAGCAGAACGCAATCCTTGCGGATGAATATGGGGTAGTGATGAGCAATTCCCATCATGAGCCATGTCTGCGGCACAGTGAGGAATGGGATAAGGTGAGGGGGGAACAGTCTCCCTATGGAAATGAATGGAATTACAGCACAAACAGAGAAGGGCTTCTCAATTACTGGAGAGACGGACTTATCCGGAGTGGCGGTTATGAAAATATTATTACAATCGGAATGCGCGGGGAGAGAGACTCTTCCATGCTGGGGGAAGAGGCATCCCTAAAAGAAAATATTGATTTATTAAAAGATATCATCACGGAGCAGAGAAAATTAATCAGAGAATGTGTGGACAATCCGGATGTGCCACAGATGATTGCATTATATAAGGAAGTGGAAGCATATTTTTATGGAAATCCCGGAAAAAGAGACGGATTAAGGGACTGGGAAGGTCTTGACGGAGTGACATTTATGCTCTGCGAAGACAATTTTGGAAATATGAGAACGCTTCCAACGGAGGAACTGCGTGCCAGAAAAGGCGGCTGGGGAATGTATTATCATTTTGACTATCATGGCGGACCGATTTCGTATGAATGGGTCAACAGTTCTTACCTGCCGAAAGTGTGGGACCAGATGACGGAAGCCTATGAATTTGGAATCCGGGACATATGGATTGTAAATGTCGGGGATCTTAAATTCCAGGAGTATCCGCTTAGCTTTTTTATGGATCTTGCATACGATTATGAGAAGTGGGGAATTGCAAACCGGCAGGCGCCGCAGAAATATCTGAAATACTGGTGTAACAGAGAATTTAAAGCTGTATGTGACAGTCAGACATTAGAGCAGATTGCGGAAGTGATACAGGGGTACACACGGTTTAACCACAATTGTAAACCGGAGGCGATGAAGCCGGACACCTATCATCCGGTGCACGATGCGGAGGCAGAGCGGCAGCTTGAGCGGATAAAGAAAATTGATGAAACACTTGAGAAGATAAATGCAGTGATGGCGGAAGAAATGCAGCCGGCATTCTGGGAACTTTTGTATTACCCTGCGAAGGCAAGCCTTAACGTTCAGAAATTAAATCTTTTAGCAGGATTGAATCACTTCTATGCTGCACACGGGGCAGCGGCGGCAAATATCTGTGCAGAACAGATGAAAGGAGCACTTGCGCTTGACAAAGGGTTTACAGATACGTTTCATGGGATTCTGGGCGGAAAATGGGACGGAATGGCATTGTCAAAGCATATCGGATTTACAAACTGGAATGACGAGGAATGTAAAAATCCCGTCCGTGCTTATGTAGATCCGGTGGAGGGATGCCAGATTCTTGCTTACGTAAAGGGAGATGGAGATACGGTTACGGCAGGTGGTGCCTGGACAGGAAAAACGCTTATTATGGACTGCTTTGAGAGACCGGGGCAGAATGAGGGGATAATTGTGCTGCTTCAGACGGGAAATCAGCCTGGAAACTACAGGATTCACTGTGAAAATCCCGGAATTTCATTTTCTGAAACAGAAGGGGCGGTGGAGATTTGCAAAGAAATCCGGGTAATGTTAGAACGGGAAAAATTAACCGGTGAGATGCGTTTTGAAATATGTCATGAAAATGGAAAGATTCCGGTCGAACTGTACTGCGAACAGCCCCGGATACAGAATGTAAAAAATATGACGTTTATAGAAGACCGGGGCATTATTTCAATGGAAGCATCTCATTTTGCAGAGAAAAAAGAAACTGCGGCAGGAGCTTTTGAAGTACTTTTTACATACGGAAAGACAAAAGACGGCATAAAAGCATATCCGTGCAGCCGCTGGTTTAAAGAAGAAGAGGCGCCGGGAGTTACCTACAGGCTTTGGGTAAGGGAAGCAGGCACTTACCGGCTGCATCTTTACTGTGCACCGGTCAATCCGATGTATCCGGGGGCAGCCGTGTGCTGCAGTGTCAGTGCAAATGGACAAAAGAGGCAGGAAATATCGCTGATTCCGCAGGATTATCGTGCAGGAGAGAGTTCCTGCAGGGAGTGGGCACAGATGGTTCTGGAACAGATTCGCAGGGTGGAGTGTGAGGTTTCGCTTCAGGCAGGGGAAAATACGCTTGAAATTTTTGCACTATCACCGGGATTTTTATTGGAAAAACTGGTACTGGTTCGTGAAGGGAAAATGCTTCGGACTTCTTATCTCGGACCGATGGAGAGTTTTTATACAGAATAAGAGGACAAAAAAGAAGGAGAGGGAATATGAAAGGACCAACAGCACCCAAAGATCCGGAAAAACGGAGACCGTTTTTTTATATTATACGGGACAAAGAAGTATTCGGGGCAAAAACGCCGGATGGCAGGGGAATCCAGTTTATTTATGAAAATGATGGCAGATTAATAAACAGTGCAAGGATTGTGGGAAATATTACAGATGAGAAGATACTCGAACTGTTAAAGACGACAAGGGGACTTCAGAAACTTGTACATAGCATTGGTGTTTCAGTCGAAACCGCACAGCAGGAGGAGCCGGTAAAGTTTGTTTTCCAGATGTATGGGAAAAAAGATATTTATGGCGGAGGAACGCTGCTTTGCGAGGAATTAAAAGGCGACGGAATGGAACGAAAAATCTGTTTAAAAGACGTGAACTGGAGAGAGGATGACTATGAACCGGGACAGATTCGTCTGGAATTTGAAACCCCGGAGCAGCTGGCAAAAGTCAGTGTACGATTTTACCTGAATGACGGATATGAAGCGCCAGAGGTATTGGAAGAGACAAAAGTAGATGTATCCTCTGCGGACTATCGTGCAATGATAGAGCGTTCTCTGATGCAGCTTGGGGACACCCGTAGAATAAAAAATATGATAGAGCGTGCAAAGGCAGGGGAAGATGTGACAATTGCCTATATCGGTGGCTCTATTACGCAGGGAGCCGGGGCAACTCCGATTCACACGCAGTCTTATGCGTACCAGTCCTGGCATATGTTCGACCTTGCCTATGGAAATGGGAACAATGTGCATCTGGTAAAGGCGGGTGTGGGTGGAACTCCGTCGGAACTGGGAATGCTCCGGTTTGAACGGGATGTTGTGCGTGATGGTGTACTTCCTGATTTGGTGGTAATTGAATTTGCGGTTAATGATGAGGGGGACGAAACCAAGGGCAGATGTTATGAAAGTCTCGTGCGAAAAGTGCTTGCCCTGCCCAATCATCCGGCAGTTATTCTGCTGTTTGCAGTCTTTGCTTCCGACTGGAATTTACAGACACGGCTTGCACCTGTGGGGGAAAAATACAGGCTGCCGATGGTGAGTATTCTGGATGCAGTCTGTCCGCAGTTTGGGAAAAAAGCAGGTGAAGGAAGAGTTATCTCAAAAAATCAGTTTTTCTATGATGTGTTTCATCCATCCAATATCGGACATACCATTATGGCGGACTGTCTGATGAATCTTATTTACCGTGCAGAGAAGGAAGCAGTACAGGGGGAAGAGACGCCGTATGAGCTTTCTGATATTACACCTGTAATTGGAGGAGAGTTTGCAGAAGTAAAACTTCTCGACAAAAAAGATGCCTGCGAAAATGCCATTATCGATTGTGGCGGATTTACGGGGACGGATACGGAATTACAGTGTGTGGAGATGGACGATTCCCTGACGCCTGTGCCGGAATTTCCGTATAACTGGATGTATGACGGAAGTGTATCGGAAAAACCGTATTTTGAAATGAAGCTGGATGCGAAAGCAATTCTTCTTATTTATAAAGATTCCGGAGCGATGGATGTGGCAAAGGCAGATGTTTATGTGGATGGAAAAAAAGTATTTCTTGCAGATCCGCATGAAAATGGCTGGGTGCACTGTAATCCAAAGATTATCTGTGAGGAAAAAGAAAGCAGAGAGCATACGGTCCGGATACAGATTGCTCCGGGGGATGAGCATAAGAAATTTACGATTCTAGGATTTGGATATGTGAAGTAGGAGGGAAAACGTGGAGAAGGCAGAAACTATAGATACTGCAATGCCGGAAGAAATGATAAAAAGACAGCCGGATACAGATTATGGGGAGCTGGTGAAGATTGAATATGGATCCCATCTGACCACAAAACTGAGACGTGCACAGGTATTGCTGCCGCCGGAATACGGGAAGGAAAAGGAATATCCGGTTGTCTATCTGCTGCATGGAGTTGGAGGAGATGAGAAGGAATGGTTTTTTGGACATCCGCAGGAAATTATCGGAAATCTGATAAAAGCAGGAGAAATCCCGGAGATAATTGCCGTGTTTCCAAATGAGAGGGTCAGAGAGGATGACAGAAGAAATCCTCCGGATGTATTCAGTCTCCAGCATTTTCAGGCATTCGACCGCTTCTTAATAGATCTTGAACAAAACCTGATGCCATTTATGAAGTGCCGGTTTCAGGTCAGAGAGGGAAGAGAACATACTGCAATCGCAGGCTTTTCCATGGGTGGAAGGGAAGCTCTTTTTATCGGATTTCAAAGACCAGAACTGTTTGGATATATTGGTGCGTTCAGCCCGGCATTTGGATTGTTTCCTTATACAAACAATGGAGTCACGGAAGAAGGATTGATTCCGGAAGATAAATTTAAAATTTCACAGGAATATCCTACATTCGTGATGATTATGACAGGAAAACACGATGATGTAATTTATCGCGAACCAGAGCGCTATCATCGGGCACTTGTAAAAAATAAAATGCCGCATTTATATTATGAAATTCCAGGTGGACATGATTTTGAGGTCTGGGATAATGGATTGTACCATTTTTTAAAAAAAATATTTTAATTGAAAAATGCTCTTAAACCTGCAAATGGTTTAGGAGTTTTTTTGAAATGGAGGGGAAATGGGTAAGAGAAGATTGTTTCATGAAGATTGGTATTTTTTGGAATTGGGTGTTGACAGTAAAATAGAAGACCTGTGGGAAAAAGAAAATGCGTTTAAGCAGGTAAATCTTCCACATGACTGGCAGATTTACCATGCAGATGAGCTGTACCGGGATGGAATAGGCTGGTATCGGAAGCGCTTTTTCTGCGAAAAAAAACCGGGAAAACAGTATGAAATTTATTTTGATGGTGTTTATATGGACTGCACGGTGTATTTAAACCGCCAAGTTCTCGGAGAATGGAAATACGGATATTCCAGTTTTTATTTTGATATGACAGATTTTCTTTGCGAAGGCGAAAATGAAATAGTAGTGCAGGTACGGTTTCTGGGACCAAACAGCAGATGGTACAGCGGTGCAGGAATTTACCGGAATGTATATTTGACAGAGTATGGGGAAAATCATTTTGTCACAGATGGAGTTTATCTTACAACAGATGAGAAGAAGGATGGCTGGCAGCTTACAGTGGAGGCGGAACTTGCATGGAACAGGCAGCCAGAGGGCGGTACTGATACATACTGCGTGGAGATTTCTGTAACCGATTTATCAGGGACACCTGTGGCAGAAGAATGTTGTCCATTATACGGAAAAGAAACTATGTTTGACTACATATTGAAGCTGCCACAGGTAGTGCCCTGGAGTTTGCAGAAGCCTGCACTTTATCTGTGCAGTCTGAAACTTATGGGGGATGACGGTAAAAAATTGGAGGATGAGGTATGCCAGCGGATTGGATTCCGGCGTTTTTCATTTGACACGGAAAAGGGATTTTTCCTGAATGGTGTGCATACAAAACTGAACGGAGTGTGTGAGCATCATGACCTTGGTGCGCTTGGCGCGGCATTTCACCGCATGGCGATGCGTAGAAAAATGCTGATTTTAAAGGAGATGGGTGTAAACAGTATTCGATGTGCTCACAATATGCCAGCACCTGAGCTTTTGGATTTGGCGGATGAGATGGGAATTTTGATTGTGGATGAGGCATTTGATATGTGGGAACGGGCAAAAACACCTTACGACTATGCGCGTTTTTTCCCAGAGTGGTATCAAAGAGATGTAAAGAGTTGGATATGTAGAGACCGCAATCACCCATGTATTCTGTTCTGGAGTATCGGAAATGAGATTTATGATACCCATGTGAGTGAAAGAGGACAGGAGGTAACAAGGCTTTTATATGATGAGGTGCGCAGATATGACCCGAGGGGGCATGCGATGGTTACCATCGGTTCTAATTTTATGCCATGGGAGAATGCAAGAAAATGTGCAGACATCCTGAAATTTGCAGGGTATAATTACGGAGAAAAATATTATGAGGAGCATCATAAAAAGCACCCTGACTGGTATGTGTATGGAAGTGAGACGTCCTCAACGGTGCAAAGCCGTGGGATTTATCATTTCCCCTACAGACAGTCCGTGTTAGCGGATGAGGATGAACAGTGTTCGTCGCTTGGAAACAGCTCTACAAGCTGGGGAGCAAAAAATTCCGAAACGTGCATTATTACAGAGCGGGATTGTGAATTTTCACTCGGACAATATCTGTGGTCGGGATTTGATTATATTGGAGAGCCGACACCATATCATACCAGAAATTCCTATTTTGGACAGATTGATACGGCAGGATTTCCCAAGGATTCTTATTATCTGTATCAGGCGGCATGGATTGACCGCAGAGAAAAACCTGTAGTGCATGTGTTTCCATATTGGGATTTTAATCCGGGACAGCTCATTGATGTACGGATTGCCAGTAATGCAGATGTAGTAGAACTTCTGGTCAATGGAGTTTCAAAGGGGCGGCAGAGAATAAATCATACAGGAGAAAGTAAACTTACTGGGGATTACAGGATTGCGTACGAGAAGGGGGAGATTACCGCAGTAGCCTACGATGAGAATTTAAAAGAGATTGCAAGGGAGACCCGCAGCTCATTCGGGGAACCGGTAAGATTGATACTGACACAGTACGAGCCGGAGCGTACACTTTTTGCAGGAACGGGCGATATGGCTTTTTTTACAGTTGTTGCTGTGGATGAAGCGGATCATCCGGTAGAAAATGCCAATAACCGGATTGAGGTATCCGTGGAGGGAGCCGGGTGGCTGACAGGACTTGACAACGGCGATAGCACGGATATGGATGAATACAAAGGAAGCAGCAGAAGGCTTTTTAGCGGGAAACTGCTGATTTTAGCTGCCATCGGTGAGAATGCGGGAAACCTTCGGGTATCGGTATCTTCACAGGGATTAACCGGAGCATGGATGCAGATTCCGGTGGCGGAAGGAAAAAAAATCAGAGGAATTTCCCTGCTGCCGGAGCAATGGAACGAAAAAGTCAGGGATTTGGAATGCTGGGTGCGGAAAATTGAACTGACGTGTGAGGGAGGAATGCTGCTTTCAGAAGAAAAGCAGACGGTTTTTGTGGAGGCTTCTATACTTCCGGAGGAAGCGGCGGCTAATGTGCAGGAGGACGAAATAATCTGGCGGGTTGTAAATGACGCAGGGATTGAAAGTCCAATTGCAAAGGTGCGGGCGGTCTCGGGAAGAACGGGACAGAAAATGGGAAAATTTTATGCAGAGGTGATGGCGTACAGCGATGGAGAATTTCATCTGAAATGTATGACAAAAAATCATACGGATAAAGTGAAGGTGATTTCACAGCTTGATTTTAGGGCAGAAGGACTTGGAGAGAGCCGGTTAGACCCCTATGGTTTTATTTCGGGTGGACTTTATACTTACGTGGAGGGGGATGTTGGGAATGGAAACGAACACGGTGTCTCTACCGCAAGGGAAGGAAGAACCGTCATTGGATATGAGAGGGTGGATTTTGGCAATTTTGGTTCTGATTGTATCACGTTGTCAGTGTTTGAACTTGGAGGAGCAGAGTGCCCGATAGAAATCTGGGAAGGGATACCAGGGGCGGCAGGGAGTGGATTATTGGCAACGGTGTGCTATCACAAACCTTCCATCTGGAATGTTTATCAGGAGGAAACCTATGCACTTTGCCGGAGAGTGACAGGGGTAACGCAGATTTCCTTTGTTCTGCATCAGAAGATTCATTTGAAAGGGTTCTCATTTGCAAGAAAGCAAAAGGCATATGAAAAGCTGAACGCAGCGGAAAATGATGGAATTTACGGCGATAATTACGAAATATGTAAAAAGGCTGTGCATGGTATTGGAAATAATGTAACATTAGAATATCGTGAAATGGATTTTGGGGATAAAGGCTGCGACACCATTGTTATCTGTGGAAAATCAGAGCACGACTGCAATACGATACATCTGATTTTTGATGATGGAAAAGAAGAAAAACGTTTTGTACTTGAATTTGCCGGAACAGCAGAGCTGTCAACCCAGCGCTTTTCATTTGAGATAAGGAAGGGAATGTATACGGTGCGTTTTGTCTTTCTACCGGGCAGCAGATTTGACTTTGAATGGTTTCAGTTTCAAATATAAAACTGTCATTTTAAGCTATGCGGACAAGCGATGATTATTACAACCGCTGGGAGGTTGCGAGTTTTGCAAGAATTCTCCGGTATGTGGCATCCTTTTTTGCGATGACATTGCCGGGATTATATTTGGCGGTCACGAATTTCCACACGCAGATTCTGCCGACGTCTCTGATGCTTTCCTTTGCGGAGGCGAGGGCAGGCGTGCCGTTTCCGGCGGTGGTTGAGGTACTTATCATGGAATTATCCTTTGAGCTCTTACGGGAGGCGGGAGTGCGGCTGCCCGGCGCGATGGGAAATACGATTGGAATCGTGGGAGGCTTAATCATCGGACAGGCGGCGGTGGAGGCAAATCTGGTGAGCTCGATGGTGGTCATTTTGATATCATTTACGGCGCTATGTTCCTTTGCGATTCCAAATGAGGAATTTGCATCGGCATTCCGCCTGCTAAAGTTCTTCTTTATCGCGGTCTGCGCATGGCTTGGATTCTTTGGACTTTTGGCAGGACTTTTGTTTGTGCTGCTTCATCTTTCCCACTTAAAGAGCTTCGGCATCCCTTATATGATGCCGTTTGTAGGCGCAGATGTGACGGATTATGAGGATGAGCGGGACTTTTTGTGGCGGCTTCCGATGCGGGAATTAAAAAAACGTCCCATTTATGCCAGACGGGATAAGCGCACCAGGCTGCGATTCTTTGGGGAAAGGAAGAAAAAATAATGTTTTCGGATAATAACAGAATCTCCGGGCGTCAGGCGTTCCGGATTCTTACCTATGACCTGCTTGGGGCGGGAAGCCTGCTTGTCCCCGGGATTCTTGCAAATCGTGCGGGCTGTGACGGGATTTTTTCCATCGGGCTTGCGGTGGTGTTTGCACTTTTTTATGTAAAGGTGCTATCAGGAGTCCTTGCTGACAAGAAACAGGACACGTTTGGAACTTATCTTGAGAGACGGCTAGGAAAAGTAGCGGGAAAAACAGTTTCAATTTTGTATGTCGTCTACTTCATCCTGCTGGCGGGATATGTGGCATATCATTTTACAAACATCATTTTAAAATATCTTCTACGGGAGGAGAGTTTTCTGTTAATTCTTTTTATTCTGGTGCTTCTCGCTGTCTACGGGCTTTCTGGTGGTCTTGAGGGAAGAGCACGCGCTTATGAAATTCTGTTCTGGTTTGTGATGGCGCCGTTGTTTTTGATGCTTCTCTCTGCACTGGATGAAATCAGTGTGGATTACTGGACACCGGTTGTGACTGCGGCGCCGCTTTCCGTGCTTGGGGGCGCATGGGAGGTGTTCTGCTGGCTGTCGTTGGTATTTTTGCTGCTATTTTTGGGCGGATCGGTCAAAAAACAGCAGATACTGGTGCGTGCAGGGCGGTGGGCAGTGCTTTTTGCAGGCATTTTATATGCGGTGCTGTATCTGATTCTGCTAGGAATCTTTGGAAAAAATACGCTCTCCGTGATGGAATATCCGGCGGTCACAATGATGAGCACGATAAAAATAACCGGCGGCTTTTTAAAGAGGACAGATGCTTTCATGCTTGCCATCTGGTTTTTCACGCTGTTTGCACTGCTTGGAGGCACGGCATTTTACGGCGGAAATCTGCTTTCGGACCTTTTCGGGAAAAAATCGGCGTGGGGAGGAAAATATGGATTTTTCATTCTTGTGGCGGCATTTGCGCTGGCAGAAGTTTTTTATCACTCAAAAACACTCTGCACGTACTTTGAAATCTGCTTTCAGACTGTGATGACGCCGTTTATAATACTTGTTCCGGTGCTGTTGTGGATGCCCGGGGGAAGGAGGCGCGCATGAAAAAAAGAAATTATTTCGGGGGACTGCTGTTGCTTGTGATGACGTTTTTTCTAAGCGGATGCACGACGGCGGAGCTTGAGGACAGGAGCTTTCCGATTGAGCTTGCGGTGGATGATACGGCGGATTTCGGGCTCAAGTGGCTGAACGAAGAGCAGTCCGGCAGCAAGTATACCGACTATAACCATTTAAAGGTGCTGTTAATCGGAGAGGATTTTCTCTCGGATGAAAAAAAGATGCAGGAGCTTTTGGATTTGCTGGAACAAAAACCGGATATCCCGCGCAATACCTATGTGCTTGCTGCGAAGGATGCCGGAAAAATCATTGAACTTGGGCAGGAGACGGGTACCTATCTGGAGCAGTTGATTGAAAATTCTTCGCTGATGGAAAAAGAGGCATATCCGACGATTGGAACGCTCTATGCGGAGCAGGAAAACCGGGTCGAAACCCTGTTTTTGCCGTATGTGGAGCTTCGGGACAGTCTCCCGGTCATTACCGGCTATTATGCCTGGGTGCGCGGGGAAGCAGCAGGAAGAGTTGATGCAGCAACGGCGCTGCTTTCGGCATTTACGGCTGGAAATGTGGAAAGCTATACATTACAGCTTGGGCAGAGTGATTTTATCCGGCTTGTGAAGATATAGGTGGAAAAAGAGAGGTAGGGATTGTTATTAGAAAAGAAAATGGGGTTGTGGAGATAGAAGCTGAAAATACTATAAAACGGGTTATGTATTAGACTTTACAAACTATACTTATCAAAGGTTTGTTGCTGATACTATTAACATAGATGTTTATAAAAAGTATCATAATTTATCTAAAGCCAAAATATTAAGAGCAATTATGGATGATTGTGACAATGTTACAGGCAAGGTGTAAAACAAACTATAATTTTAGCATGAAGCAGCTAGGTATTTTAAATAAAAAGTATTATATACAAACAATGATTTATGAAATGCTCATGTTGTAGTTTGTCAACCCAAAAATCAAAATTTTTCAAAAAAATTTGGTCCTTACTTGACACCAGCAGATGATGGCCCAAATCCGGATTATACAGAAGAACTTCTTACGGGGTTAAAAGAACGTGGTGTAAATGCCACGTTTTTTTTGCTGGGAAAAGAGGTTGAAAAATATCCGGAGATTGTAAAAGACATCTCTGACGGCGGTCATCTGATCGGCACACACTCTTACGAACATGTCAACTTAAGCAACCTTTCCGATGCGGCGGCGATCGAGCAGGTGGATAAGACAAACGCGGCTATCTATGATATCACCGGGAAATACCCGGAGTACATAAGACCACCGTATGGCTGCTGGAAATGTAATCTGGATTATGAGACAAAAATGATCGAGGTGCTGTGGGACGTTGATCCGAAAGACTGGGCGACGGACAATTCCGGGGTGATCGCAAAAAGAGTGATCGACAAGGTCGGGGAAAATGATATCATTCTGCTTCACGATGCGTCGGAATCTTCGGTGAAAGCGGCATTTGCGATCATTGATGAACTGGGAAAAGAGGGGTATACGTTTGTGACGGTGGAGGAGATTCTGATGGAGTGAAAAATTATGCATCTGCGGAGCAAATTATTATTTTCCGGGCAGGAGAGGTCAGTATTCGTCATTTCATTGGAATGCCTCTCATTTTAGTGGAACGGACTGGGATGAACCTGCAGAACGAGGAAACGTGAAAAAAAATTTTTTTTATGAAACTTTTTTCACTATTATTTTATCTAAATAAATGAAACTTACAAATGATAAGTAATAAAAACACGCAGGAGGATATTCAGAATGAGAAAAAAAACAATTTATGTATTAGCAACGGTAATGTGTATGTCCATATTTACAGCATGTGGAAGCACGAATCGTGCTGATGCCGGAAATGAAGTGCAGCAGGAAGTACAGGCAGAGGATAATATGCAGAAAGAACAGCAGGCTGGTGCAGAGGGTAATGCTGAAACAGAGTTACAGACTGAAGCTGTACCGGAAAATACAGCTGAAGCGGTAACAGGCGAAGAGAAAACACTGAATGGAACGGTGGACGAGATCAAAGATTTTATGTTTATTGTGACAGATGATAGTGGTGCTTCCTATGAATTAAGTTTTGATGCAAAACCACAGGGATTGGAAAATGTTTCTGTTGGAGATAAAGTAAAAGTAACATATACCGGGGAACTTTCAGAAGTGGATGCATTTTCGGGAACAATTGTTTCAGTTGAAAAGCAATAAGTAAAGTAATAAGTAAAGCCATGTGATACATATAGAAAATGTATCATATGGTTTTTTACTTTTTTACGGTTATGTGGAAAACGACTGGTGAAATATGATATACTTATCGCGAATGATGTTGAGACCGAAAGAGCTGGAAAAGATCAGAAAGAAGATTTCAGTAGAAAATGACGAATTAGATTGTCTTACAGCGATGTGTTACATGGGGACTGGAAAATATAGTAAGGCAAATTCTATGCTGGAAAAAATTGGAAAAAGACGCAACGGGCAGTTACCCATTTGCGTCTTTTTCTATAGAAGAGCAATGAATGAAACAACAGGAAACAGATACAATGGAGGAAGAGAAGATGAAAAAAAGAGCAAAAAAGATAGTAGCATTATTTTTAACAGCTGGTATTCTGTTATCAGGGATAGCTGCGTGTTCTAATGTAGAAGGCATGCATCTTTCAGGATCGACAAGGAAATTGAATGTAACGAAAGAAGATACTGGAAAATCCGGAGATAATGTTCAGATGCTGCCATCGGATGAAAAATCAGACAAAATATTTGCGGACAGTTATGCTGATTTTGCAATAAAGGCTTTTCAAAATAGCTATGAAGCTGGAAAAAATACAATGATATCACCATATTCCGTGATAAATGCGCTTGCCATGACTGCAAACGGAGCATCAGGCGAGACTTTGGAACAGATGGAGAGTGTACTTTGCGGTACGGCAGACTGCTCGCTTGATCTTCTCAATCGGGAGTTACAGCGTCTGCAAAGTTCCATGCCAAAGGAAAAAAATAATCATTTATATACAGCGAATTCTATCTGGTACAAAGATTCTGATGAGAACTTTGTACCGGCAGATGATTTTCTGAAGTTAAACGCTGAATTTTATCAGGCAGATATCTTTGCCTCGGCTTTTGATAAAAAAACGACAAAGGATATCAATCGCTGGATCGACCGGCGCACGGATGGAATGATCAAAGATATCATGGATCAGATACCGCCATATGCTATTATGTATCTTGTAAATGCAGTGGCATTTGAGGGGGAGTGGCAGGACCCGTATGAAAAGGAACAGGTGCATGATGCTGATTTTTATGATATTGATGGTAATCATTCAACAGTATCAATGATGTATTCGGAGGAATATTCTTTTCTGAAGGAAGAGCATGCCGTTGGATTTATCAAGCCGTATAAAGAAGGCTTTGACTTTGTTGCACTGCTTCCGGATGAGAATATGGATATCAGAGATTATATCAGTCAGATGAATGGAGAAACTTTTCTAAAGACAATTGCTCAGGCAAATGATACAATAGTGCAAACAGGTATGCCAAAGTTTAAGGCGGAGACGCAGAAAGAATTAGCGGAAGTTTTAGACAGAATGGGAATGCATGATGCATTTGATGAGAAATTAGCAGATTTTTCACAGATGGGGAATTGTAAAAATGGGGATAATCTGTATATCAGCCGGGTATTGCACCGGACAAAGATTGAAGTGAATGAACTTGGTACAAAGGCCGGGGCGGCAACAGTTGTGGAAGTGGAAACAATGGGGTGTCTGGAGGCAGTGGAAAATGTTGTGCTGGACAGGCCATTTGTCTATGCGATCATAGACAGGGAGAATGGGATACCTGTTTTTATTGGTGCGGCAGATGCTCTGTAAAATCATAACAGAACAGGATAAACATTACAGGAGGATATGATTCGGATCGTGGGGCAGTTTTTAGAGGATGAAAAGATTATTGAGTTATACTGGGTCAGAGATCAGAGGGCAATTACATGCTCACAGCAGAAATACGGAGCATATTGTCACAAGATAGCACAGAATGTACTGCACAATGAAAGTGATTGTGAAGAGTGTATGAATGATACATGGTTCCGGGCGTGGAATTCCATGCCGACAGAGCGGCCGGGGATATTGCAGGCGTTTTTAGGAGCGATTACAAGAAATCTATCCTTAGACCGCTACCGGAAAAATCATTCGAAAAAGCGTGGAGAGGGAGAAATTTCTTACATATATGAAGAGATGCAGGACTGTATTTCCGGTGAAAATATGGAGTTACATGTGGAAAATATGGAACTTGCGGAGATGATTAACCGTTTTCTGGCTGGGATGAAGACAGAAAACCGCAGGATCTTTGTGCGGAGGTACTGGTATTTTGACAGTATAGCTGAAATTGCAAAGAGATTCTCCATCAGTGAGAGCAAGGTAAAATCGTCTCTGATGCGTTCAAGGGAAAGTTTACGGAAATGTCTTGCTCAGGAAGGAATCGAGGTGTGAGCAGTGAAAGCAGATGATCTGATTGATGCATTCGGGCATATTGATCCAAAGTATGTTTCAGATGCGGAAGTTGAGATAAAATCAAAATCACGGATGAAGAGGATGTTTTATGTTATAAGAGAAAAAATCCCTTTAGAGAAGGAACAGCCTGCGCATATCACTATTTCGGCGGCGATGTGTATGACAGCATTTGTGCTGATCATCGGTGCAGGAATGTTTTATGGAAGGATCAGGAATGGATATTCAGGAAACAAAAATAACTCTGTGGATACGGTTTTCAATGATTATGATGGTATGTATGGAAGTACAGCAGCCGGATCAGCGGATGAGGCAGGGGTGGAAAAAGCAGAAGAGGATACCGGTCTGATCTTTAATGAGATTCGCGAAATGGAAAGTATAGCCTATGATGTAGCAGAACCGTATCAGATTGTTTCTTATGATGCAGCAGGGCTGGAAGAATATTTTGGAACAAAGATCTGTCCGACTTCCATTCCGGATGGATTCATTCTGTCGGATGGTGTTTATCATGTTGGATATGATAAAGCAGGAGAAGCAGTGGATGATAATAATAGTCTGATCTATTCGGATGAAAGTGGAGAACGTACATTGAAAATCGGAGTTCGTACAACGGAATCCGGGATCGTGACAAGATTTACAGATACACATTTAGCCACGTCTCTGGTGCATGGGATTACGGTCACAGCGGGATGTTATCCGATCGGGCAGACTGGCGGGTATAGTTATGTCGCTGTTTTTGAAAAAGATGGAGTTATATTTACCATAGAAAGTTCCGGTCTTACAGAGCAAAGATTTATCACAGTGATAGGAGAACTGACGGAATAGACAGATATGTTATGAAACAGAAGATTTAAAATAGGGTCTTGTCTGATAAAAATTCTAATGTCTTTTCTACAGGTTAAAAAATGAAGTTAAAAGAGATTGAGATTCCAAGACACTTATGATAGTATAAAAATAATTGTGAAGACACGAGAGAATCAGGTGCAAACAATCGATATTAAGGAAGTTAAACAGGAGGTCGTAGATAAAATGGAACAGTACAAGCAGGAATTTATCGAGTTTATGGTTGAGAGTGATGTGCTCAAATTTGGAGAGTTTACATTAAAGAGTGGACGCAAATCCCCATTTTTTATGAATGCAGGAGCTTATGTGACAGGTTCACAGTTAATGCGTCTTGGTGAGTATTACGCAAAGGCGATCCATGAGAAGTATGGAGATGATTTTGATGTATTATTCGGACCGGCATACAAGGGAATCCCGATCAGTGTTGTAACAGCAGTTGCATTCAGCAAATTGTATGGAAAAGAAGTCCGTTACTGTTCGGATAGAAAAGAAGAAAAAGACCACGGAGCAGATAAGGGAAGTTTCCTTGGAAGCAGTTTAAAAGATGGTGACCGTGTTGTCATGATCGAGGATGTTACAACATCCGGTAAATCCATGGAGGAGACAGTTCCGAAAGTAAGAGGAGCTGCAAATGTTGAGATCGTTGGCCTGATGGTTTCTTTAAACCGTATGGAAATGGGACTTGGCGGTAAAATGAGTGCACTTGATGAAATCCGGGAAACTTATGGTTTTCCGACAAATGCGATTGTAACGATGGAAGAGGTCGTAGAACATCTTTACAATAAGGAGTGTCAGGGCAAAATTGTCATTAATGATGAGATAAAAAAAGCAATTGATGCATACTATGAACAGTATGGATGTAAATAAATCAATGGATGACAGAAAAAAGAAACGCCGGCTGATTGCCGGCGTATTGTTCACTGTTTATTTTGCGGTGTTGTTTTATTTCTTGTTTTTTTCAGAAAAAATGGGACGGACTTACAGTGAGAGAGCATATCATTATAATCTTGTACCATTAAAAGAAATCATGCGTTTCATACGTTATCGAAAAGTTCTCGGTATTTATGCAGTGGTTTTAAACCTTGTGGGAAATATCATTGCATTCATGCCATTTGGAACTTTTTTGCCAATCTACTATGAACGGTGCAGAAAACTGCGGTATACGGTGCTTTACAGCTTTGAATTGAGTCTTGTTGTGGAAATACTGCAGCTTGTGTTCAAGGTCGGAAGTCTTGATGTAGATGACCTGATCTTAAATACGATTGGCGGACTGTTTGGATTTCTTGTTTATGAACTGGTAAAACAGTTTATACGAAAAACGACAGAGCGAAAAAAGCATGATGATTAAGAAGGTTATGATTAAATTTCCAGGCAGGTGCCGCCTTTTACTTCTATCACAGTATCTCCGTCAATTTCAAGCCAGACACTGATGGCATTCGGATTGTAGACTCTTCTGCAGTCTGTTGAGAAAATCAGACGTCTGGCGGCATCCATATAATCAATGATCTCGATGTTGGTTGCATACCAGATATCATCCCTGCCGCCCATATAGGCGCAGAAATCTTCAATGACATTCCAGTTATCATGATTGTCAAATTCATAACTGTGTCCCCAGACATACATTAATTTTAAATATTGTTTTTTCTTAAATTCTGCAAAAAATTCAGCTTTTTCCATCAGATCCGGTGCATCATGATGACAGGTCGGATGCCATTCAAGAGGGTCGGTTGGAAGTGCAAAGTCAGCTGCCGGTTCTACGACGCGGGCATATGCAATGCCAAGCTGGCGGAATAACTGTTTAATTTCTTCATTGTAAGATCCGTTTGGATAAGCATGTCCGCGGATGATGCGGTCGGTGATCTGCTCTAAGCCTTTGCGGTCAGCTAAAATTTCTTCGGCAACTTCCGTCATTGGACAGCGTGCAATGGTCGGGTGGGTCATGGTATGGGTTGCGATTTCATGTCCGGCGTAAAGTTCATTGATCCGTGAACTTTTGATGCGCGGTGGAATGAGACCTTCTTTATCGATCATTCCGTAATTTAAATTAAAAGTTCCCCATATACCATAGCGGTTAAAAATGGAAACAAGGCGCTCATCCTGAATTTTGCCGTCATCGTAGCTCATAGTCAGTGCTTTCGCCTTTCCTTCCGGGAAACATACATAAACTTTCATTGATAAAATCCTCCTGCAGGTTACATGGTAATTACTTTTAAAATCAATTGTTATAGTAAACGCTTTTTACCTGGAGTGCAAGGACAATGTGACTTTTTCCTTTTAAATATCCCATAAACTGTGATATACTATATTTCGGTGGAATA